>LUMR01000068.1_pt1 | contig 40215 bp, 46 predicted proteins | sample 730041 | NCBI WGS metagenome assembly LUMR01 (sample SAMN03860258, study PRJNA289734) | marine metagenome | biome: seawater column; feature: ocean; material: water; isolation source: Red Sea water column Station 12 - depth 10m | place: Saudi Arabia: Red Sea | collected 2011-10-15 | depth 10 m | reverse complement strand
GTTGTAACGAAAGCTCGACGCTTGAAAAAACTGATTGCCGCGCCTGAAACGAACGGCGCCTCGGGCGTAGAGCGTGCGGTAGGCCGCATTAAATTCGATCCGATCGGCGTGCAGTTCGGCGTTCCCGAGCTGAACAGAAACGTTGCCTTCGGCAATCGTGGCCTTCGACTTTGTATCGGTGTATTGGCGGTCAGCTCGAACGTTCAGGCTCGCTGGTGCTGAAGCAACTTTCTCTGGCGTTGATTCAGCCGAGCCTGCCGCTGCGGGCAACTCGGACATCGACCCTGTGATTAGGGTTCCGGTCAATGCAAAAAGAAGGCGGTGCGCCGCCAAGGCAATGCTGCTGCGGCCCATGAGCTTGGCAGCTCATTTCAGAAATCACGCTCCGGTCAGACCAGTGTGTGGCGCGGTCTGACCGGAAGGTTGAATCAATCTTCCAGGTCTTTGCGGCTGGGGGTGCGGCTTGGATCGCTCAAGATGCCGAGGAAGAAGAAGACGACCGAGTAAACGGAGATCTTGAGGGCGAGCATGGAGACCGACCGGCGTCTGTGACAAGGGCATCATCCTATGGGGCATGACAGCGTCAGCAGGGGAATGAACCCTGATCAAGTCGGTCGATCGGAGTGGATTGAAACGTTTCGCAGTCGCTCGCGGCGTGATCTGCGTGCCGGTTGGCGCCGCTCAGGCGCCGCCCAGGCTGGGTTTTTTCTCGAAGAAAGCTGGGGAGCAACGCACCGGCCGGACTGGGCCAAGCGCGGCCTGCTGATCTGGCCCAGGGGACGCCAATGGTTGCGTCTTGAGCAGCGGTTGAGCTGGCCTGATGGCTGGAGTAACCGTGATTCCTGCCGTGCCCGGCTGGTGCTGAGCTGGTGGGCCGAGCAGATGCGTCTCTGGGTGGATGGCGTGCTGGTGCATGAGGGGGATCTGTTCGATACCGCCTGTCGCTGGCCGCTGCCTGGGCGTTGTCGTCAGGGGGCTGCACTGGATCTTGTGCTGGAGCTCTGCAGCCCCCTGCATGACGATGGAGCTCTGATCAGCAGCCATCTCGACCTGGAGCCGCAGACCGCAGGCCCCGATCCCGAGGGCACGCTGTTGCCTGCGGCCCTGGAGCTGCATCTGGCGGCGGACGGAGACCTGCCGCCGCATTGGGCGGAGCTGGATCCCAGCGGTGCAGAGGCGCAGGCTGCTGTTGCAGCGCACCTGCACCAGGCAGAGCCGCCACGAGGGTTGTTGCATTGGCTGGGTCATGCCCATCTCGATCTGGCTTGGCTTTGGCCGGTCGCTGACACCTGGCAGGCCGCTGAACGCACCTTCCGATCAACGTTGGCTCTGATGCGTCGCTGGCCCGAGCTGCGCTTTGCCCATTCCACGCCGGCGCTTTATGCCTGGATGGAGCAGCATCGGCCTGCTCTATTTGCGGAGATCCAGGCGGCCAGCCGGGCCGGCCGCTGGGAACCGATCAATGGCCCCTGGGTGGAGACCGACTGTGTGCTGGTCAGCACGGCGTCGTTGTGGAATCAGTTCGCTCTCGGTCAGGACGACAGCCGCCGCCGTTTCCCGGAGTGGACCCATGAGTTGGCCTGGTTGCCGGACAGCTTTGGCTTCGCTGCTGGTCTGCCTGCTGTGGCGTCAGCCACCGGTGTGCGCTGGTTCTGCACCCACAAGCTGGCCTGGAATGCTGACAACCCTTTCCCCCACCGCTTGTTCCGCTGGCGCGCACGGGGACGGTCGGAACTGCACAGCCTGATGCTGCCGCCGATCGGGCGCCGCGCCGATCCTTTGGAGATGCTGGACGAGCAGCGGGCCTGGCATCAGGCCACGGGGCTGGAGGCGGCGCTCTGGATTCCAGGCGTTGGTGATCACGGTGGTGGTCCTACCGAGGAGTTGCTGGAGCAGATCGAGCTCTGGGAAGGGCAAGCGGCCGCCTTGCCCACCCGAGCCGGCACGGTGCGGGAGTTCTTGGCCGAGCTGGAGCAGGGTGATCAGGCCTGGCCTGTGTGGCGCGATGAGCTTTTCCTGGAGTTGCACCGCGGTTGCGCCACCAGCCGTCCGGATCAGAAGCGCCACAACCGAACGCTCGAGCGGCTTTTGCGGGAGGCTGATGCAGTCTCAGCCCTGTTGGCGATCGCAGGTCGCGACAGCGGCAGCAGCGATTGGCGCCCGCTGTTGTTCCAGCAGTTTCACGACATCCTTCCGGGAACCTCGATCCCGGAGGTGTTTGACCAGGCGGAACCGGTCTGGCGCTCGGCCCGGCGCCAGGCCCGCCAGGAACGCGATCGGCGGCTGGCAAGGCTGCCGCGTCCGGAGGACACAGCAGCGGTGTGGAGTTGGTGGGGTCTGCAGCCCTTGGCGTCCTGGTCGCCTCTGGTTCGCCTTCCTGCGGGATCGTGGTCAGCGGATGCCGTTTCACTGCCGCAGCAAAACGCCGCTGCTGGTGGTACCTGGGTGCAGCTACCGCGTCAGCACGGGATTTGTTCGGTGCCGCTCCGGCGTGAACCAGGCTTGACGTCCTGTGCGGCTGAGCCCCGTCAGGCTGTGGTTATCACGTCGCTGGGGGCGGGAGCTTGGCGTGTGGGCAACGGTCTGATCGAGCTCGATGTCTCCTCGGCCGGACTGCTGGCTTTGCGGGATCGCGATGGACGGGATCAGTTGTCGTCTTCCCTGCAGTTGGAGCGCTATCGGGACCGGGGCGAATTCTGGGATGCCTGGGATCTTGCGGCGGACTACCGATCTCAGCCCCTGGGTGTGCTCTGTACGGATTCCCTGGAGTGGCTCGACCAGGGCCCCCTGGTGGCGCATCTGGTGCTGCGGCGCCAGCTCGGTGCCAGTTGCATGCGTCTGGACCTGCGGCTGAAGGCCGACACGCCCTGGCTGGAGCTGATCTGCGGTATCGACTGGCGCCAGACCCATGAGTTGCTGCGTCTTGAGCTGCCGCTGGCGACCCCCGCCGTCCGCATCGCTGCCGACACCAGTGGAGGGGTGATCGAACGGCCGGCTGCACCGATGACGGCTCGGGAGCAAGCCCGTTGGGAAGTGCCTGTGATCTCCTGGTTCGCCTCGCAGTCGGCGGCTCCCGGAGGCGGGATGGCTGTGTTGCTGGACGGCCCCCAGGGTGTGGATTGGTCTTCAGACCGACTTGGCATTTCGCTGCTGCGGGGCCCGACCTGGCCAGATCCCAGCGCTGATCAGGGGTGGCATCGCCAGCGCTTGGCCCTCATGCCGTTCGCCGGCTCATGGAGCGATGCCGGTGTGTCTCAGGCGGCCATTGCCTTTCGTGAGCCTGGGTGGTGTGCGGACTTGCCGGCGGAGCAGCGTCAATGGTTTCCATCGCTGCCGTTTCCACTCACGCCGGTGGGGTTGGAGCGCCATGCCGATGGTTGCGTGCTGAAGCTGCTCAATTCGGGATCAGCGCGCTGTCGCTGGACTCCCGGAGCGGGGTGGAGGGTCCGCAGGGAAGCCGACTCACTTGCCGCTTCTGCCGTGGTGATCACCCCAGGAGAACTCGTCTCCCTGGTGGTGGATCAGTCCTCGTGATCGTCGAACGGGTCGTCGAGTGCTTTTGATGGAGGGCCAAAGGCCTGATACACGCCAAATCCGGTGAGTCCGAACAAAACGGCGAGCACGCCAATGGCGACGGACAGGGCTGGGGACGACGTTTCCATCACATCTCTCGACAGGATCAACCCCGAACCGGAGTCGGCCCCTACAGTATCGAGACTTCAAACCACCCGAGACCCGGCGTCGCCATGGCACAACGCACCCGTCTGGGAGACCTTCTCCGCCCACTGAACTCCGAGTACGGCAAGGTGGTTCCCGGATGGGGCACCACTCCCGTGATGGGCATCTTCATGGTGCTGTTCCTGGTGTTTCTGCTGGTGATTCTTCAGCTGTACAACAAGTCCCTCATCCTCGAGGGCATCAACGTGAACTGGAACGGCCTCGGCTGATCTGCACCCATGAACATCTTCGGCGTCGGTCTCCCCGAAATGGCGGTTATCGGCGCCGTTGCCTTGTTGGTTTTCGGGCCGAAACGCCTGCCCGAGCTTGGTCGGACTCTTGGTAAAACCCTGAAGGGCTTCCAATCCGCGTCCAAGGAATTCGAACGCGAGATCAACAAAGCCATGGCTGAACCGGAAGTTTCCGGTGAGGCTGCGAAGCCGGTTGAAGAACTTCCCCCCAGCGACTGAGTCGTTCCAGCGGTATGACCACTGATCTCAAGCTGGTGGTGGGTCTGGGAAATCCGGGTGCGAAATACGCCGGCACCCGTCACAACATCGGCTTCATGGCCCTCGAGCTTTTGGGTGAGCGCTCTGGGTTCAGTTTTCGTCAGCAAGCCAAGTTGCACGGTCTTGCAGCCGATACAGGGGTTGGTGAGCAGCGGCTGCGCTTGCTGATGCCTCAGACCTACATGAATGACAGCGGTCGTGCCATTCGTGCGGCTCTCGATTGGTTCGGCCTGGAGCCTCACCAATTGCTGGTGCTGGTGGACGACATGGATCTTCCGCTGGGTCGTTTGCGGTTGCGGGCCCAGGGCAGTGCCGGCGGGCACAACGGTTTGCGCAGCACCATTCAGCATCTCGGGACCCAGGCGTTCCCCAGGCTGCGGATTGGCATTGGCGCGCCGGCTGAGAACCCTGCCGAACGCCGCGCCCGAACGGTGTCCCATGTTCTTGGTCCGTTCAGCAAAGCGGAGCAACCCTGTGTCGGCGCTGTTCTCGATGCTGTTCTGGATGGGATTCAACGTCTTCAGCGCCAGAGCTTTGAGCGCGCTGGAACCTGGATCAACGGGTTCCGCTATGACCTGGAGTCGGTCGACTGATGCCGGCACTTCCGGCGACAACGGCCCATTTGCGGGTGCTCCGCCAGTGTTTTCAAGCCAAGTGCGTGGAGGGTGAAGTTTCTGCTGGAGGGTTTGAGTGGCAGTTTTCCTGGGCCTTTGATCGCGGTGAACTGGTGGTGGAGCCATCCCTGGGACGTGCCCTGATCGAGGATGCCCTGCGGCGGTTTCTGGTGCGTTCTGATTACAGGCTGGAACCGGGGGGTGATTACACCTTCATGGTCCGGGCCAGGTTCTGAGCGAGAACGTCGGAGCAGGCTCAGGCCATTTCAGGCGGCATTGCAGGTGCTCCTCAAGCATCACCAAAGCTGCAACAGCATCAAGATCCACCGGTGGAATGCGCAGTCCTGCCGGCAGCATCCGTCGCCAACCTCGAGCCGGCCATAGTGCCCAGTAACGCTGTCTCGCCCTCAGGGTTGTTCCCTGCTCCGGAACCACGGTGAGATGGCCCAGCCGTTCCAGTCGCTGGATCCAGGCTCGGCTTCCCGTGCCATCGCCGATCAGGATGCGGTCGAGAGCTTGGTCTTGATTCCAGTGCTCCAACCAGGGTTCGACGGCCTCCGGGGCCAGCACATGCCCTTCGCGCACGAGGCCGAGCTGAAGATCGGCCAGCACAAGACCACATTTGCAGCGGCCTGGATCGAGGACGGCCACCCGTTTCATGGGGAGGCCTGAATGGTGACGACGACAGGATCGGCACTGTCGCTGACCCCTGCGGAAATCACGTCCAAGACCACGCTTTGGCTGGGTCCTTCCATCAGGGTCTGGGCCAGTTGGGAGAGGGCTGATCCATCGAACTGAAGGCCTTCGGTCAGGGATCCCCGCCGCTGCACTTCGGCATAGGCCGAGGCCAGGAGAAGGTTCAATCGTGTGCGAATGCCCTCTGGAGTGCGTTCATCCGGTTGCAGTGTGGTGGTGGCCAGCACGTCTCCGCGTTGGGTCACCGGCCGGTTCGGACGCACCTCTGGGAAGGCGTACACCGCTGTTTCACCTCGCAGCACATTGGTGGCTGAGCGCAGCGAGATCACCCAGGTCTCCGGTTTGCGGATGATGCTTTGCAGGCGTTCCACATCGCTGCGCGGAACGCGGATCAACTGGCGTTCGGGTGCTTCGCCAGGTCGCACTTTCCCGTAGGCGTTGAGATTGGCCTCCTGCAACAGCCTGTCGACAGCCTGTTTGGCCTGGTCCGGAGCATCGAGTCGAACCGTTGCTCTTGCCAAGGTCTGTCCGCTGCTGATCACCACCGATCCACGCCGCAAGGCGACCAGATTGCGTTCCAGTTCTTTGAGTTCCTTCTCACCGGCTCGGATGCGGCTGCGAACGCTGTTGAGTTCGGCTTCCGTGCGCTGGATGTCCGCATCGCGGGAGGCGATGTCCTGGCTGAGGCGTTCACGTTCGGCTTCGAGTTGGGCCAGCTCCTTCTGAAGAGGAGCCAGTTCGAGGCGCAGGGTGTTGGCCCGTTGCTGCGATTGCTCGAGCTCAATGGCGATCCGTTTGGTTTCCGTTTGGGTCTTGTCCCGTTCCCGCTCGGCTGCCTCCAGCTGCTGACGGCTGTCTTGGAGTTTCTCCTGCAGGGCATCCAGTTCAAACAGGCCCACCCGCAACTGCCGGCTCACCAGAAGCATCAGGCCAAGTGAGAGTGCGCTGATCAGGCTGCCGGTCAACACCGTGATCAAAACGGCGGTGCGCCGTGGGCGCATGCTGAACAAACTCAGTCGCGCTTTGCCGACGCGGCTGCCCAAGCGGTCGCCCAGGGTCGACAGCACGCCCCCGAGCACCAACAGAACCAGGATCAGTGCCCAGCCGCTCATCGCTGCACAAGTCGGGCGATGGCAGGCCTAGCTGAAGCGTTTGGCCAGCGCGATCGGATCCAGAACCGTGATTTTCTTGCGGTCAATCTGAACCAGACCGGATTGACGCAAGTCTCCCAGCAGACGCGTGATTGTGACGCGTGTTGAGCCAATTGCTTCAGCGATGGCCTGATGGGACAGGCGCAGGTCGATGGTGATGCCCAGCTCATCTGCCACGCCGAAGTCCCTGCAAAGCACCAGCAGGAAGCTCACCAGCCGGGATGACATGTCCCGATGGGTGAGGGTTTCAATCATCGTCTCGGTCTGCAGAATCCGGCTGGAGAGACCCTGAAGCAAGCGCAGGCCAACGCTGGTGTCTGCTTCGATGGCGGCCTTCACGGAGGTCGCTGGTGCCGTCACCATTTCGACCCGGGTGAAGGCCACAGCGTGATAGAAGCGGTCGGACCGTTGACCTGTCAGCAGTGACAGCACCCCGAAGAGGCTGTTCTCGCGGAGCAGGGCCACGGTGATCTCTTCTCCCGATTCGTAGACGCGGGACAGACGAACGGCTCCCCGGCGGATCAGATACACCCGTTCTGCGGGATCTCCGGGAAAAAAGATGGTCTTGTTGCGATCCACCAGTTCACTGCTGGCGCCATCGAGATCCCGGATGATCTCCAGCAGAGAACGGTTGGCGGGCTCTGCGCTGGGAGCTGGAGCCACCATCTGCGGGGCGTATCGGCTGAAACCTCGGCTACTGGTCATGACAACCCCCTGGTGTGGCGAAGTTACGGAGCCGGCGGTGGCCGCCATGTAGCGGTTATTACGTAACGCTGCTGTGCTCGTTGAAGGCCTGGCGTTGCGCCTGCATCAGGGATGTCAATCCCGGCTCTGCTAAATCCAGCAGCTCATTGAGTTGGCTGCGACTGAAGGGCGCACCCTCCGCAGTTCCCTGGATTTCCAGCAGACGGCCATCGCCGGACTGCACAACGTTCAGGTCCACCTCGGCTCGGCTGTCTTCGCTGTAGTCCAGATCCAGCAAGGCCTGGCCATCAACCAAGCCCACGGATACAGCCGCCACCTGATCGATCAGGGGCGATTGCTCCAGGACTCCCTGGTCCACCAGTGATCGGCAGGCTTGGTCCAGGGCGAGCCAAGCCCCGGTGATCGAGGCCGTCCGGGTGCCGGCGTCCGCTTGGATCACGTCGCAGTCGATCAGCAAGGTGCGCTCCCCTAGGCGCTCCATGTCGATCACGGCGCGCAGGCTTCGGCCGATCAGCCGCTGAATTTCCTGGGTGCGACCCGAGAGTTTCATCAGCTCCCGTGATTGCCGCTGTGGGGTGGATCCGGGCAGCAACCGGTATTCGGCGCTGAGCCATCCCAATCCTTCTCCCTTGCGCCAGCGGGGAACCTTGTCCTCCAAGCAAACGCTGCAGAGAACAGCGGTTCGGCCGGTGTGAACCACAAGGGAGCTCAAGGCAAACCCCATGGGATTCCAGGTCACCGAGAACGGTCGCAACTGCTGCGGGCGACGGCCATCAGTGCGTTGTTCAGGGGATTGGCTCATCGGTGGTGTGCAGTTCGTCAAGCCTCGCAGGCGGTTGGTTCTCGCCCTGTCCAAACACCATGGGTGGTGTCAATCCCCTTGTGGAATGTGATCTCGCCGCTACATTCAAGGTCTTGCCGGGGTCGCCCGGACAGATGCTTCCGTGATGACCACAAGCCTCGCCGACCCCCAATCCTTCCAAAATTCCCTGGATCGGGATCAGCAGGCCTTGCAACGGGCGGGCCTGAGGCCCTTGCCTGCCGTCTCTGATCCGCCACCCCTACATCTGGTGGCTCCCGAAGGGCAGCTGCAAGTGCATACGGCGCCTTATCGAGGCAGTTTCGCCAGTGTTCTCAGCCAGGCCATGCGAGCTGCCGGCTTGGGCAGTCGTGTTCTGATCAGTCAGTTCCTCAAAGGGGGCGTGCAGCAGGGACCGGCCGGCCGGGTGCAGCTCTGCGGAGGCCTCGTCTGGCTGCGGCCGGAAGTGCCCCTCTGCCTCTCCTCGCCGGGGCATCCCGGTGGTGCGGAGGCGGTGGCTGAGGTTTGGTCCATCTGCCGTCAGCATCTGATCCAGGGAGATCTCGACCAGCTGGTGTTGGATGAACTCGGCCTTGCCGTGGCCTTCGGATACCTGGATGAGGCGGACGTGATTGCAGCCCTTGAGCAGCGGCCCGCTTCGATGGATTCAAGTCACGGAGTTGCGCCGAGGTTTCTGATGCTCAAGTGCGATCGCTGGATCACTGAACAGGCCGGGCAGGGAATGATCGAGCCATTCCAGAGCGGTTTGGTCCGTCACCTGGAGCCGGAGCAGAAGCTGCGGCCAGTGCTGAGTTTTGGTTGCTCCTCCTACGGCTACGACCTACGCCTTTCTCCTCAGGAATTTCTGATCTTCCGGCATGTTCCAGGCACGGTGATGAACCCCAAGCGGTTCAACCCGGCCAACCTCGAACCCACTCCCCTTCATGAGGATGAAGACGGGCGATATTTCATTCTCCCGGCCCATTCCTATGGCCTCGGTGTGGCCCTGGAGAAGTTGCGGGTTCCCCCCAACATCACCGTGATCTGTTTGGGCAAGAGCACCTATGCCCGCCTTGGAATCATCGTGAACACCACCCCGGCAGAAGCGAGCTGGGAGGGTCACCTCACCCTTGAATTCAGCAACAGTTCCGGTGCTGACTGCCGCATCTATGCCGATGAGGGCATCTGTCAGCTGCTGTTTTTTGAGGGTGATCCCTGCTCGACCACCTACAGCGATCGACAAGGCAAGTACCAGCACCAACCGGAACGGGTGACGCTGGCCAAGGTCTAGTTCTCTCTGATTAGGGGGCCAAACGCGCCCGGTGCAGCCTGCTTTTTTCGTACCAGGCTGCAAATTCAGGGGCGCCCGCAGGCTGAAGCTCACCACAAAATGCTGGCGGTAGTCGAAGGGAAGGATGCCGCGGGCGTGCTCCTCGGCGAAGCCCGCCCTGAGCAGATCCCTGTAGCGCTCGGCGGCGCTTCGGCAGAGATCAAGATCCTGTTGGCGTAGTGCTTCGGTGTAGGAGTATTTCTTGCCTTGCCGATCGCTGTACTCGCCGATGGGCCGCAGATAGAACACCTCTTCCAGGTCCAGGGCTCCATCCGCTGCACGGCAGATGCGTTCACCGGTGTAACGCATCGACTGCACATCGAAGCTCACCCCAACCCGGTGGGTGCGGGCCTGCTGCATCACCGAGTGCGGGAACCAGCCCACGTTCAGCACGATCTGTGCATGCTCCATCGGGCCGTAGTGGCCGCGCTCTCCAGACAGCAGGCGTTTCACACAGATCTCTCCAGCCCGCTGCTCATCGGGCCAGTTGGCACGATCTCCGGCCACGAATCCTTCGCTGTAGTCCTGATGCATGGCGGCGTACACGCATTGCTGCGGGTTCGGCGTAGCTGCGATCAGATCGACCCGAAAGCGGTCCATGGGAGCGTCAGAGTGACGAGTTGTGGTGATCATGGCGAGGCGTGTCAACCATGGCTGCGGGGCCCCGCGTTGGCTGGGCTCGAGGCCCCTGCCATCGCGTTGTTCGCAGAGGGGGGCGTCAGCAGCTGGCTGATGTTGCCGACGCCAGGCAAGGCCGGCAACGGCTGATTTTCAAGCAGTGCTGTGGTGAGCAGCTGGAGTTCCTCAGCGCTGCGCAAGCCGAGGGATCGCCCCTTGGCTTCCCCCTCAGCGTTGAACAGGTTCAACTGGGGAATGCCGTTGACGTCGTAGCGATCAACAAGATCTTGCCAACGGGGGTTATCGACGTTGACCAGAACAACATCGAGTCGATCTCGCGATTGCTTCTCCAAATCCAGCATCGAAGGTGCCATCTCTCTGCAGACCTGGCACCAATCGGCGTAGAACTCGATCAGCGTTGGGCGTCCATTGGTTAACGCTGTTTGTGGGTCGAGGGATCGTCTCGCCAGCTGCTCCATCGGACTTTCGCTCTGAATGCCTCCGCGTAGGACAACCAGGCCCATGGCCAGAGCCACCGCAATCAGCACCAGCACCCATCGCTGCGCTGTGCCCAGGGGCGAAGACTCCGGGGTGCCTGTCATCGCACGTCAACCGCAGCGATCACTCTGGCAGCTCCTTCGAAAGGCCGCCGCTACCTTGACGCCATGCCAATTCTGCGACTGCTGAGCCTTCCGGTTCGGGCGCCGTTGCTGACGGTGCTATTTCTCGTTGCGGTTGTGCTCGGCAACCATTGGCAGATTGTTCAGCCCTCCTTCACGTCTCTCTATGGCGTGAGTGCGGCCTGGTTCTGGTGTCTCGTGCTGCTGCAGACGCAGGTGGTTGTCGTCTTCTGCACCATGCCCGATCTGCTGTTGCGCCAGGTGTCGTTGCTGATGGCGTCGAGCCGGGTGATGACGTTGGTGGTCACGCTGCTGGTGGTGATCACCGGTGGCATCTACCTGCTGAAGCTCAATGTGCTCACCGACGTGTTGATCCTGGCCTCAGCCGTGCTGTTGGCCAGGCTCGATCTCATCCGCATCGGTGTTCTGCCCGCCGCCGGGATCTGCCTGCTTCTGATGAGTTTGGTCGTGATCGCTGGCATCGTCGCCGGCACGCTTCTGCCCCATCCCAGCGCCAGTCTCGTTGCAGAACGATTGATTGCCGCCTAGGTAGCCGAGCAGATTGTCCAGCACTTTCTTGGTGTAGAAGCGTGTTTCCGGGTAGGGAATGCGTTCCACCCAGAGCGCATCGTCGTCTTGATCCGTGGGTTGTGCCCAAGAGGCCACAGCACCAGGCCCGGCGTTGTAGCTGGCAATGCTGCGAAATGGGTCGCTTTCCCATTGCTCCAGCAAGTGGTTGAGGTAGCGCGCGCCCAGTTCGAAGTTGTCGGCGGGATCCTTCAGCATCAGCGTGCTGGTTGGTGCGTCAGCCATCTCTGTGGCTGTGGAGGGCATCAATTGCATCACGCCTACGGCCCCAGCAGGGGAGACGACACCAGGAGCAAAGCGTGATTCCTGTTTGGCGATCGCTCGCAGCAGATTGGCCTGAACGCCTGCTTGCTCTGCCGCTGTCTGTATCTCAGCTTCGAAGAGGCGAGGGAATTGGCTGCGATGCAGGAGAGTCCGTTGATGGCAGCTCGGATTACGCCAGCGGAGGCTGAGCCACCAGAGCTGGTCCAGTCCCATCCAGGTGTCCCCGACGGCAAGGCGCAGCCTGCCTTCGGCGAGACGTTCTTCAGGTGGCGGCGGGACTGCAGGGTCTGCCTGGGCCTGCCAGGCCTCCCAGGCGGCGTGCACCTGGCCCAGGCGCCAAAGCTCGTTCACCAGGCGGTGATGGCTGTTGAGCGGTTGCCAGGCTGGCGGCTCCTGCTGCGGGTCTGGGGATCGCAACGCAAGGGGTTCGGCCACACCCAGGTGCTCCATGGCGCGCCAGCGGTAGTAGCCCCCCGGGAAGGCCCCGATCAGGCGGCGCCAGCTGCGTTCTGCCTTTGTCGTTTCGCCGAGTTGCTTGTGGCTAAGCCCCAACCAGAACAGCCGCCGCGTCTCCAACGGTGGAGGCAGGGGACCATCCTCATCGGGGCGTTCCAGTAGGGCGCGGGCACGATCCCAATCTCCAGCCAGAAATGCCTCGCGGGCGAGGTCCCATTGGAGTTGCCAGATGTCGGGGTCGTTGGGCCAGCGGCTCAGGGCGGCATCCGCCCCATCGCCGCCGGCGAGTCGCACGCGAGCTGCTGCAACAGCGGCTGAGCGCTCCTCAAGGGCAGCCGGAAGCGCATCCAGAACCCCAGGCTGGGCATCGAGCGGTTCACTCAAGATCCGTGCTGCTTCAAGGCTGGCGGGGTGGTTTGGGTGGTTCTGCGCCAGGGTCAGCAGCCGGGCTGTACCTGCATCAGGGTCGCCATGCAGCAGCAGGGAACGACCGATGGCCAGCTGGGTCTCAGGGGAGGCCTCAAGCTCCTGAAGACAGGTCACTGCGGTGTCGGCATGGCCTTGTTTTGCCAGTGCTTGCGCCAAGGTTTGGCGTTGGTCGGGTTGAGGTGCCTGCGCCCCCGTGGCCTCGCAGGCGTCACGCATCAGCCCAAGGGCGCCGGCTCGGCGCGCATTCCAACGGGCCAGGTGCAAGGCGCCTTGATGGCTTGCTAGCGCTTCGGAGCCATCCCGAGCCGCCAGGGTCAGTGCTGCGGGGTGTGCGGGTTGCTGTTGGAGCAGCTGCTGATGAAGAACGGGATTGTTGTTGCCAAGCGCCAATCGAGCCCAAGCGGAGCCGGGTGCTTCGGGAAAGCGATCCAACAGGCGCTGCCAGGTCTCAGCAGCGTCCGATGGCTTGCCCTGGGCGGCAGCGGTGAGGGCTGCCCGTTCGAGCACCACGGCCGCCATCGGATCGCGCCCCCAGCCTTGGCCATGGAGCAGTTGCGGTGACCCATCCCTCGCCACCATCAATAGGGCGGCCTCTCGACGGGTCTGCGGATCGATGGCCCAGCGGTAGTGCTGCCAGAGCCTTGCCTGCGAGACCTCAGGCGTGAGGCGCTGATGCTGCTTGTTCAGAAGCAGCTGCCCGCCCCATGCAGCTAACCCACTGAAACCAGCAACCGAAAGCAGCAGCAGCGTTCCGATTCGCGGCCCTGCCTGCACACCCAACCTTGAACTCGTTTCATTCTGATGCTTCAAAGAGAGTTGGCGAGCCTTTGATCGCCTGCGGGCCGTGGAGGGCAGAGCTGCACCTGTCACGTCCTTGGGAATCAGCCTCAGAGGTGCTTCCTATGGTGCTGTCCACGATTGAGACCCATGGTTCAAAAGGCGTGCTCCCCGATCGGCCCCGCTCTCGGTGACGCTGCGCCAGGGTTTGGAACCGATGGAATCCGTGGGCTCGCCGGCACGGTTCTCACCCCCGCTCTATGTCTTCAGGTGGGCTATTGGGTCGGTCGGGTTCTGCAGGCGGAAGGTCCTGTTCTGATCGGGATGGACTCCCGGACCAGCGGCAGCATGGTGGTTGCTGCCCTGACGGCCGGCTTGACGGCCGCTGGTCGCGATGTGTGGACCCTTGGGCTCTGTCCGACGCCGGCGGTTCCGTTGTTGATCCGCCAGCTGGGGGCCGCCGGCGGCCTGATGGTCTCCGCCAGCCATAACCCCCCTGCAGACAACGGCATCAAAGTGTTTGGGGCCGATGGCGCCAAACTCAGCGCGTCCCGTCAAGCCCAGGTGGAAGCCGGTCTGCAGGGGCAGACGCCCATGGCTGAGCAAGCAACATTCCGCTGCGGTGTGGCGCGATCCAGCGCCGATCTCCTGGATGGCTACAGAGAGGTGTTGCAGCAATCGGTGGCTGAACGGCGACTGGATGGCGTTCCCATCGTTTTGGACCTCTGCTGGGGATCCGCGACGGCGTGCGGTGCCGATGCCTTCCGTGCCCTGGGGGCTGATCTCACCGTGCTCCATGGGGAACCCGATGGCTCCCGCATCAACGTGGCTTGCGGGTCAACCCATCTGGAACCGCTGCAACGGGCTGTGATCGAGCGCGGCGCGGCGATGGGTTTTGCCTTTGATGGTGATGCCGATCGGATGCTGGCGGTGGACGGCCGCGGCCGGATCATCGACGGCGACCACGTGCTGTTTCTCTGGGGATCCGTGCTGCAGGAGCAGCAGGCGCTCCCCGATCAGCGGTTGGTGGCCACTGTGATGTCGAACCTTGGCTTCGAGCGTGCCTGGCAGCAGCGGGGCGGCACCCTTGATCGCACGCCGGTGGGAGATCAGCACGTCCATGCCGCGATGGTGGCCAGTGGCGCGGGCCTCGGTGGAGAACAATCCGGCCACATCCTTTCCGCCTCCCATGGGCTGTGTGGCGATGGTGTTCTGACCGCCGTTCAGTTGGCCACCTTGTGCCATGCCCAGGGCATCAGCCTCAGCGATTGGTTGGACCGCAGTTTCCAGGCCTACCCGCAGAAATTGGTCAATGTGCGGGTGATCGACCGTTTGCGCCGTAAGAACTGGAGCGCTTGCACTGCTCTCACCGACGCCATTGCTTCAGCGGAGCAGTCGATGGGCGAGACCGGTCGCATTTTGGTGCGGGCCAGTGGTACGGAGCCCGTCTTGCGGGTGATGGTGGAAGCCGAGCAGTCGGACGCTGTGGAGCATTGGACGGGGCATCTGGCCGCCGTTGCCGAGGATCATCTCAACGCGGCCTGAGGCTTAAGGCCTCGGCCATCAGGAGGGCGCCATCACAGGCATCGCCCTTGGCCTTGCCCCATCGGGCTTCGGGAATCGACTGATGGATGGCCTGTTGCACGGCTGTGCGGAACCCCTGGAGATGGGTGACGGCTCCTCCATGGCAGACCACCAGGGGGGAGCGCAGGGAAAGCTGCTGGGCCACGGTGCTGATGCAGCGGGAGAGGGCTGCTGCCGATCCCTTAACGATCTCCTCCGCGCCAGGGCAGTCCTTGGCTGCGGCTTCCACCACCAGTGGAGCCAAGGCTGCAAAGTCAGCCGTGCCGAAGTCCTGCTGCACCACCCGGGCTTTCACTGCGGCGTGGCTGTCGCAGCCCATCTGATTCCAGATCTGCAGGCGCAGCGGATGGTCGGGCAGGCGTCCATCGGCCATGCGCAGGGTCAGCTGCAATCCCTGGTGGCCCAGATCAAAGGCCGAGCCGGCTCCATCGAGCAGCCATCCCCAGCCGCCACAGCGGTGTTCATGGCCGTTCTCGTCTCGGCCCAGCACGATCATTCCGGTGCCGCTGATCGCCAGGATTCCTGCGCCTTCAGGGATCGCACCTCGCAAGGCGGTGCGTTCGTCTCCAGTGACCAGCACCTTGGTCAAGCCTGTGTCATCACCGATGGCCAGGGCTTGCCCCACCAAACGTTCAGCACGCTGTTGCAACGCTGTTCCGTGTTCGATGCCGCTGGCTCCCACAACGGCCGCCTGGATCACGCCATCGGGGTGATTTTTCAGGGCCTCCTGCGCACTGGTGCTGATCGCCTCGAGGAAACGACGTTCACCCTGGGGGGCATCAAGGTGGCTGACTCCGGGGCCCTCGCCTTCTCCAACAGGCTGGTGCACGCCGTTTTGAACCACGCTGAGGCGGCAGCGGGTGTGCGTCTGTCCGGCATCGAAGCCAGCGAGCAGTCTCATGATTCCCTGGGTCGACTCACCAGGCTGGCCAGAGCAAACCAGCCGATCAGCTGCACTTCGGGGCGGAAGAAAATTGTGTCGGTGCTGCCCTGCATCAGCAGGCCAGCGATGGCAGCGAGGCTGGCGATGGATGCCAAGGCGCTTGGAGCATCGGCATTGAGCTGCTTGAGGCCCTGCCTCAGGCTGCTGGCCAGCAATCCCAGGCAGGCCAGCAGCCCGGGAATGCCGGTTTCCACCAGGATTTCCAAGGGAACGGAGTAGGCACTGAGGGCGTTGAACTTCGGTTGCTGATACAGGGGATAGATGCTGTTGAACGCCGTATTGCCAGGGCCGATGCCCAACCAGGGACGGTCTTGCACCATCTGGATGGCCGCCATCCAGACGTTGATGCGGAAGTTGTTGGAACTATCCCCCCGTCCCGCCAGCAGGCTGGTGATGCGCGTGCGGATCGGATCGATCTGGGTGGCCGCCACCACAAGGCAAGCGGCTCCAACCAGCAGCACGGCCAGAGGCACAAGACGTCTCCAGAGCGGAGGCCAGTGGCGTGTCCAGCGCAGCAGCAGCAACAACAGCAGCACGGCACCGGCAGCAACCATTCCCAGCCAGCCGCCGCGGCTGTAGGTGAACAGCGTGGCTGTTGCTGCCAACACCAATGTGGTTCCGGCAAACAGCTGGGCTCCCACCCCACGCCAGCGCACCAGTGCGATCGCTGCGAAGGGAATCAGCGGCAGCAGGTAACCCGCCAGGAGGTTGGGGTTTCCCAGGGGGCCATAGATCCGAACGGTGCCGGCACTGATGGAATTCGGATCGGCCCAGCCCGCCAGTGCCTCGCTGGAGGCATACAGCTGTCGCAAAGCCAGAACACTGCTGAAGAGGCCGCCACTCAGCAGTCCGGCGATCAGCCGGTTCCACCATCGGCTGTTGCTCAGCAGCAGCTTGCAGAGCAAGGCATAAACGCCCAGGTAGCTATGGCCAGAAAAAGCATCAGCCAGCGCGAGATGGTTCCGATGCGCTGAGGTGGCGGACTGCAGAGGCACCAGAGCAGCCAAAGAACGCCGCAGGCTGCAATCACCAGGGCCAGGCCTGTGCGTGTGAAGAAAGGAAGACCCGTGAACAAGGCCAGCAGCAGGAGTCCCGCCAGCCCTTCAAGGCGTTTCAGCACCGCCTGATCCGGAGTGATCACCCCCTGCCAGCGCACCAACAGGGCCCCACTGCTTGCCGTCTGGGTTGCATCCGCAGAGGCCATCGTGGGGCTTCAGGTGGTGAGTGCTTCCGCCGGATTATCGATCTCCTGCCAGCGCTGTTCCAGATCTGACACGGAAGGACGTGGATTCTGGTTCCGGCGATAGAGCACCCGGTAGACGGGGAGGTTTTGCTCAAGCACGTAGCGCTCCCGTTCCGTGGGAACCGAAAGCGGGTTGCTGGCGCGCCAGGGACGTTGGTCCTCGGCGGGGCGGTCGAAACAGTCGCTGAGTTCGGTGAGAGCCACCATCGGCTCAATCACGTCCAGAACATCGCTCTGCAGAAACAGCTCACGGCCGGGCTGCAGGGCTGTTGCGATGGCGAGCAGAAGCGCCGGCTGCAGGACCCGGCGCTTGTGGTGCCTGCGTTTGAACCAGGGATCGGGGAATTGGATCGAGACCCGTTGCAGTCGGTCCTGCTTCAGGGCCTTCATCCAGCCTTCCAGGCTGATGTTGGCGTTGCAGAACAGGATCCGAACATTGCCGTGCTCCGAGGCGAGCGCGTCTTGATCGGCAGACGTCACCAGCGGTCGGCGGATTTCAACGCCGAGATGGTTCCAGTGGGGATCACGCTCGGCCAAGCCCAGCAGGCACCGGCCACGGGCGCAGCCGATATCAAGGTGGATCGGCTGATCAGGAACGCGAAACAGCTGCTCGGGTGGTGGTAATTCCAGCGGCAACTGGAAGAAGCTGCTGAGGGGATTGACGTGCTGACGCAAGGTTCTGAAGCGGTGCGATCCGGTTCAACCGAGATTGTCAGAGCCACTGCCGGAGGAGCTGTCGGGGTCCTGGCGCAGCAAGCCCCAACAGGCGGTGTAGCCATGCAGATGTGTTGTCCCGCCGACGGGTCCGATCTCACCGTTGCAGAACGCTCCCGCCACAGGCAGGTCTGGCATCAGTTGACGCGCCAGGCTGATGTCGCCATCGGCTCGACCAAACAGCCCCTGGCCCCGTCCCAGGCAGGCCATGAGCAGTCCGAAGTGGACCGTGTCGCCAGAATCAGTTGTCGCTGCTTTGAGCAGGGCAACGGCTTCGTCCTGGGAGGCCGTTGCTTCGCGCAGGTGAAATTGCACGTTTTGGCCGGCGCGCACCCGCTCTGCAACGGCCACGGCGCCATTGTTGGGATCGACTCCGATCAGGTTGCGGATCAGGAAGGCACTCGCTTCCGAGGCTGCTCCGTTGGCGTTCAGCCGCAGGCTGCTGCGTTCCACACCGAGGAACAACGAGTGACGCACCAGTTCGCGCTCCCGTTCGCTGAGGTCCGCCAGAACCCGTTGCAGGCAATTGATGGGGCTGGCCTTGGTGCTGCCATCACTGAGTTCCAGCAACACGTTGCGCTGCACCTGCTCGATTGAGAAGACCGGGCCGATGGGGCGGCATCCCTGGGCCACAACGGTTTCGAGCCGCCAGCTTCCCCCGATGGAACACACCACTGCGCCGGTGACGACCTGGTCATCCAGCAGCAACGATCCGTGCGGGCTGTTGTGGGGTGCGGCGATGCCGCCAATCTTTTCGGCACTCGGATAGGCGTAGTCCAGCCCGCTGATCAGGTCATTGATTCCACTGCTGGTGGGGTCGATCAGCAGGATCTGGCTGCGGGCAGCCTCGGGGGTGATGCCAACCCAGTCTTGCCATTGCTGGGCGGCTCCATCCAGATCAGGCAGCTCCTCGATGCTCAGGTGTTGAGTGGCGATCGATGCCCCCGGCAGGGAGAGCAGCGTCACGCTCAAAGCAGGTGTCTGCTCCAGTTCCGCGGCGCTTCCGTCGCCGCGGGTGCCCACCACGCCGCCACCGGTGCATCCGATCCAATGCTTCGCGCTGATCTGGGCGCGAAGCATCGGCAGCAGCCGCGGCAGGTCGGTGGCGTAACCCGTGGAGGTGAAGACGAGGGCGAGATCGGCTTCGCCCTTGGATCGGCCCAGTTGCTCGACCACATCCCTTACGGCTTCATCCAGGGACGCTTTGCCAGACAACCCTGTCCGGCAACTGGCTTCAGCGCCCCCGGAGCGAAACCAGCTGAACGGTGCGAACGGTGCCATGAAGCGGACCTTATCAACCCTGGAGCACAGCTCGGGACGTTGATAATGGCGGCACTGTGACAGTCCCCAGTGAACGAGCTCACGTACCGCGCTCTGGTGTGGCTGACCTATCGCCTGGCCGCCACCTTCGCCGTTGGCGTGCCTCTGGTCCTGTTGATCTGGTCGTCCTGGCGTCGCGAGCCGTTGGTGCTTCGGCTGCTCGGGATCTATTGGAAAGTGGCCAGCCTGATGGCGATCAGCCTCTTGCTGCTGACGGATCAGCGGCCCTTGGGCTACGCCATGGCGGTTGTCGCACCGGTGTTGATGGTGATCAGCCTGTGGTTCTGGGTCGACATCAATGAGGAGCTGGCCGACCAGCCGCCCTGGCGTCCGCTGCCCCTTGCCGTGAAGGTGTGGCGTTGGGCATTCAGTGGGTTTGCTCTCATCAGCCTGGGCATGAGCGTGACGGGTTTGGGCTGCATGCAACAGCTGGAGTCCTCGGCATGCCTCACCTGGCTGGAAGCTCCTCAGGGCATCCATGGTCTTGCGGCCACGGTGTTCAATTTTCTGTTCGGTGGTTTGTGGACCGAGGCCGTTGCTGCCTTTGTGGGGTACGTCGCCCTGGTGGCTTACCTGGCTGGTTTGCTGCAGTGGCTGTTGGTGCGTTTGCCCCGTTACGGCCGCGTGGCGGGGGATTTCTGATGACTGACCAGGCGCTGGTTCAGGCCCTGGAAGAGCGAACGCGTGTTCAGCCCCAGCGAGTTGTCCGCCTACGGGGTCAGGTCGTGGATGAGCCGTTTGAGTTGCTGATCTTCCGTGGGTTCAGCAGCAGCACCACCCATCCAACCGCCTTTGACCCTGATGCCTCCGTTCTCCCTGAGGGAACCAGCCTCGATCAGGCTGAGCTGCTGCAGGGGCCCTTGTCGCCAGGTCAAGAGGTTGTCCTGGCTGGACCGATGCCGCCGAACGATCTCCTGGCTCAGGCCAACTGGTGAGTCCGGCGTTCCAGAACCCCAACACAGCGCCCACAGATGTGGGGATGTTCCGGGTGCTGACCCACATCCCCCTCGTAGTGCCAGCAGCGCTCGCATTTGGTTCCCCGCGCTCGGCTCACCTCGATCGATGCGAGCTCGTCGTCCTGGCTGGCCAGCACTTCGGCCCAGGGCTCGCCGCCAATCTGCAGTTGTGAGACCAGCAGCCAGTCCCGCAGACCGTCCACCTCGGGATCCCCCGTCTCACTCAGCCAGGAGAGAGCGGCCTGGAGTTCCGGACGGCGGGCGTCAATCCGCACGGCTGCCTCAAGCGATGCGCCAAGTTCCTGACGGCCGCGGCAATCTTCAAGCACTTTGTTGACGGCGGCGCGGAGCTCCCGCAGCTCTTGAACCGGAGCGCTGAGAGCAGCATCACGCCACTCGACTGGAACCGTCGGCCAGCCCCGGTGGAAGACCGATGTCTCCTCCACGGGGTAAGGCAGGTTCTGCCAGATGTCTTCGGCCATGTGGCACAAGACAGGAGCGATCAGTCCGGCCAGGCGTTCGATGATCAGGGCCATCACGGTCTGGCAGCTGCGCCGGCGCTGGTCGGCGGGGGCACTCACGTAGAGCCTGTCCTTGGCGATGTCGAGGTAGAAGTTCGACAGATCGGTGACACAGAAGTTCTGCAGCAGCTGGAAGAAGCGGAAGAACTCGAAGCTTTCGAAGGCTTCTGTGATGTCGTCCATCACCTCGGCCGTGCGCTGCAGCATCCAGCGGTCCAGCAACGGCAGTTCCGCAATCGGGATCGCGTCGGTTGCCGGATTGAAGTCGTGCAGGTTGCCCAGCAGATAGCGGCTGGTGTTGCGCACCTTGCGATACACATCGGCCAGCTGGCGCAGAATCCCGGCTCCGATCGGCACATCGGCGGAGTAATCCACCGAGCTCACCCAGAGCCGCAGCACATCGGCGCCGTAGGGCGGTTCCTGTTTCTGGTTTTTGCCCCCCTCGATGATCACCATCGGGTCGACCACATTGCCGAGGGATTTGCTCATCTTGCGGCCCTTCTCATCCAAGGCGAAGCCATGGGTGAGCACCCGCTTGTAGGGAGCGTGGCCATTCACGGCGACCGAGGTGAGCAGTGAACTCTGGAACCAGCCGCGGTGCTGGTCGGACCCTTCCAAGTACAGGTCGGCGGGATAGCTCAGGTTGTCCCGCTGGCTGGCGACGGCAGCCCAGCTTGAGCCGGAGTCGAACCACACGTCCATGGTGTCGGTGCCCTTGCGCCACTGATCGGCCTGGTCGGCGTAGGCGGGCGGCAGCAGATCCGCTTCGTCTTTCTCCCACCAGACGTCGGCACCGTGCTCGGCGATCAACGCCTGGATGTGCTCCAGAGTGTCGGCGTTCAGCAGCACCTCGCCGTTGCTGCGGTGATAAAAGACGGGAATCGGCACCCCCCAGGTGCGCTGACGGGAGATGCACCAGTCGCCCCGCTCCTTGACCATCGATTCGATCCGGTTGCGACCGGAAGCAGGGGTCCACTCCACGGCGGCGATCGCATCCAGGGCCTGTTGACGGAACCCTTCCACGGAGGCAAACCACTGTTCCGTGGCCCGGAAGATGGTGGGTTTCTTGGTGCGCCAGTCGTAGGGGTAGCGGTGGCCATAGGCCTCCTGCTTGAGCAGGGCCCCGGCGGACTCCAGCGCCTCAATGATCTTGGGGTTGGCATCCTTGAGCACATTCAGGCCCGCGAACGGCCCGGCCTCGTCGGTGAGGTTGCCGGCTTCGTCCACAGGGCAGAGCACCGGCAGGCCGTTCTTCTGGCCGGTGTGGAAGTCGTCGACGCCGTGACCAGGTGCGGTGTGCACGAGGCCTGTGCCTGATTCGGTGGTGATGTAATCGCCCCCGATCACCACCGGACTGGTGCGATCCAGCAGCGGGTGGCGGTAGGTCAGCCCGGCGAGCAGAGCGCCTTTGACGGTGGCGCGCCGGCTCAGTGGGCGCGCAAGGGTGCCGCTCAGCGTCTCGATCAGATCGGCAGCCACCAGCAGCAGTCGGCCTTCGCCGTCGTCGGCCAGGGCGTAATCGAGCCTTTCATTCACCGACACCGCCAGATTGGCCGGCAGCGTCCAGGGGGTGGTGGTCCAGATCGCCACCTGCAGGGCCTTCCCAAGGGCGTCCGTCTCCGTGGGCAGGTCCAGGCCCTCGGCCTTGAGTGCATCCCGCAGCGCCGCTGGAAGCTCCACGGCTGGGAAGGCGGCGTAGACGCTGGGACTGGTGTGGCCGTCGGGGTACTCCAGTTCCGCTTCGGCCAAAGCGGTGCGTGAACTCGGGCTCCAGTGCACCGGTTTCAGACCCCGGTAGATGTGCCCCTTGAGCACCATCTCGCCAAACACCCGAATCTGAGCCGATTCGTACTCCTTTTGCAGAGTCAGATACGGCTGCTCCCAGTCCGCCCAGATGCCCCAGCGCTGGAAGCCCTTCATCTGGCCATCCACCTGTTTGCGGGCGTAGGCGGCAGCCTTTTTGCGCAGCTTGATCGGTGTCAGCGCCTTGCGCTGCTCCTGATCCATCGACTGCAGCACCTTGAGCTCGATCGGCAGACCGTGGCAGTCCCAGCCCGGTACGTAGCGCACTCGCCGTCCGTTCAACACCTGATATTTGTTGATGACGTCCTTCAACACCTTGTTGAGGGCATGCCCCATGTGCAGAGCACCGTTGGCGTAGGGCGGGCCGTCATGGAGGGTGAAAGTTGGGCCGCTGTTGTTCAGGCCCAGCTCGCCGTCGATGCCGTGGTCTTTCCAGAAGCCCTGCAGTTCAGGTTCGCGTTGGACGGCATTGGCGCGCATGCCGAATCCCGTCTGCAGCAGATTGAGGGTGTGTTTGTAGGAGGGGCGTTCCTCAGCGGCGGCGTCGCGCGTCTCCTTGCTCACGGGGTCCCTGCTCTGGCCTCGGGATTATCAGTCTTCGCCCTCTGGAGATGTGACCTTGGCGGCTTCGGCTGATTCGGTGTCGCTTGCGTCAGTGGTTTCGGGGGACTCGGGACGCACCCATTTTTTGCCCGTAACCCCTGATTTCCCGGCCGGTTTGAGTTGTTTGGCAATGCCGCTGATGCCTTCGCCCACTCGGCCCGTGGTGATCAACAGTTGTTGAAGGCTGGTGCGCCAATGATCGAGCGAGGTGAACCGCTGCTGCTCGGTTTCGCTGAGGCTGTTCCAGCGGGCCTGTCCGACCTCGGATCCCAAGCGTGCGATCAACAGGCCGGCGCAGAGAACCGCCAGCATCGGCGCTCCCCGCAGACGGTCCGTGCTGGTGACCAGAACGAGACCCAGCAGCAAGACCACCGCGCCCCAAACACCATCGCGGGGACGACTGAGTTCAACGGCCAGAAGGGGAAGCAACAGGAGTGCCAGGCCGAGCAGGAGGCAGAGATCGCCGCTGAGGGTCGCAAGCATCCGAGGTGTGGCGGTCTGCTCCCATTCTGGTGCGATCTCTAAAGTCGGGGCGTTGCCCACCTGGCGGAATTGGTAGACGCGCTGGTTTTAGGTACCAGTGGCTTTGGTCGTGGGGGTTCAAGTCCCCCGGTGGGCATTCCTTTCCCTACCGTGGTTCGGGATCGTTACAGACTTGTTGCCTGACCTCCGGATGCATCAGAGCACTGCTCAACAACAGCAGCCTCGTCCGGTTGGAGTGGGCTATCGCTCGGTTCCGCGCGAATTCGTTGACCCGCCGGCCTTCTGGAACCCCACCGTCGGGCTCTTCCTAGGCGGTTATGCCCTGGCGGCTCTGACCATCTGGGGCTGGTTCGTGGCGGCCTTGCCCCTGCCGGTGCTGCTGTGCACGGGCTTTCTGGCGCTGCATCTGGAAGGGACGGTGATTCATGACGCCTGCCACAACGCAGCCCATCCCAATCGATGGATCAACCAGGCCATGGGCCATGGCTCGGCGCTGTTGCTCGGGTTCAGCTTTCCCGTGTTCACGCGGGTGCATCTTGAGCATCACGCCCATGTGAATGACCCGAAGAACGACCCGGACCACATCGTCAGCACGTTCGGGCCGCTCTGGCTGATCGCCCCGAGATTTTTCTATCACGAGTGGTTTTTCTTTCAGCGTCGCCTCTGGCGCCGCTGGGAGTTGATGCAGTGGGGGCTGGAGCGCAGCATTTTTGTGGTGATCGTGCTGGCGGCGGCACGCTTTGACTTCCTGCCGTTCATCTTCAACTGCTGGTTTGCCCCTGCCCTGATGGTGGGCGTGACGCTGGGTTTGTTCTTCGACTACCTCCCGCATCGGCCGTTCACCTCCCGCAACCGCTGGACGAACGCCCGGATCTACCCAGGCAGGCTGATGAACTGGCTGATCATGGGGCAGAACTATCACCTGGTTCACCACCTCTGGCCATCCATTCCCTGGTTCGAATACAAACCGGCCTATGAGGCCACCAAGCCTCTGCTCGACGCCAAGGGATCTCCCCAACGGTTGGGCATTTTTGAGACCCGCCGGGATGGTTACAACTTCCTCTACGACATCCTTGTGGGCGTGCGCAGCCACAAGCGCCGCAGCGGAAAGATGAGGCGCGCAGCCCGTTTCATGCCCGGTCGGGGGCTGCGTCGCCACTGGCTCGGTTTTGTTGATCGCATCGCGATCAAAACCGAGCCCAAACGTTCGGTGTCCCGCTGATCCGGGTTCAGTCGGCCAGGATTTTCGGAACCCGGAAGAAGTCACCCTCTCTCTGGGGTGCCTGGTTGAGAATGTCGTCCCGAACGGGGGTCGGCTGCACGCCATCGGCCCGGGTGACGTTGGTCACCTCCACGGCTCGGGTGGTTTCCGGAACACCTTCAGTGTCCACCTGCTGGAGCTGACCCACGTACTCGAGGATCGACTCGAGCTGACCGGTGTAGGTCGCAATCTTGTCCTCGGGCAGATCAAGGCGGGCGAGCTGGGCCACCTTGCGGACGTCGTCGCTGGAAATCTGGCTCATGACTCGCCGAGGAACGTGCGCAGATCCTCGCTCAACGCGGTGGCGGCTGTCTCGAGCAAGGCCTCACCGTGCTGGGCGGTGGCCAAGGAGGGGTGGGACCCCATGCGTCCATCGGGGTGACGGCGCCGGAAGTCGTCCGGTCCATGGATGGGGCCTGCTGGCGCGGGGTCGGGCAGCGGTCGCTGCTTGCTCTGCAGGCTCGGCTCCATGGCGAGGGTGACAGCGATTTCGCTGGGCGTGGCGTGATGGCCTTCTTTGTCGCCATACAGATCGCGCGCCTGGCGCATCACGGGGCCGGCCATGAACCAGTTGGCCAGCCGACAACGCAGCTGCGGGGCAACGGGGAGATTGCGGGTGGCGGCGGTGCCGTGGGCCTGGGCAAAGGCGGCTTTGGCCGTTGCAATGTTGCCGCCGTGGCCATTGATCACGAACACCCGTTCGAAGCCATGGCGGCCCAGGGACAACACCAGGTCGTGCAGAACGGCCAGAAGCGTTGCTGGCTGCAGGCTCATCGTTCCCGCGAAACCAAGGTGGTGTTCCGCCATGCCAAAGGCTTGAGCTGGGGTGACCAAAACGCCTGTGCGACGACCCACCTCAAGGGCCACCGCTTCAGCGGTGAGGGCGTCGGTGCCGATGGCGCCCGTGGGACCGTGCTGCTCGGTGGATCCCAGGGGGATGATCACCCCCTTGCAGCCTTGGAGGTAGCTCTCCACTTCAGGCCAACTGCGCAGGGCGAGGCGAATGGCGTCCGTGCTGTCGACAGGACCGGGAGTTGCAGCGGTCATTCAGGCTGAACCAGTGACCCGATGATCGCTCAACTCCCGCCGATCAGTGGGCGGTGCCGTTGCCGTCGTACTGATCGGTGTTGTAGTAGCCGCCGCGTGTTCCGAAGAACAGGCAGGCCAAGGGGAACAGCACGATGCTGGCGAGAAGCACAGTGCCGAGGTTGAAGCTGGAGGTGGCTGCGTCCATCACCTGGCCTGAACTCATCTCAGTTTGGAGTGGATGCGCCCTTCATGCATCGATGACGGGGCTTCTGTTGTGAGTTCGCCTTCCTCTTCAGGAATGTCCAGCCACTCCCGCAGCCATCCCGTGAGCCAGATGAAGGGAAGCGTGTCGGTCAACGCCGCCAGCACTTTGAACAGGTACCCGCTGCCAATAAAACTGATCAGCTGGGGCAGCACGGACCGTTCCGGCTGCACAGGCAGCACATGGGCGCCGTAATGGCTGATCAGCACCACTGCACTGGTGTCCACCAACTGGCTCACCAGGGTGGAGCCGTTGTTGCGCAGCCAGAGCGCCTTGCCTTTGGTGAGCTGTTTCCAGAAATGGAACAGCCGCACGTCCACGAACTGCGCCGTGAGGTAAGCCACCATCGAGGCGCCAACCGAACCGAAACTGAGCTGCTGAATGGTGCGAAAGGTGGTGTCATCGCTGCCGCTCATGCCCGGCAGAACGCCCCCCAGCCAGAGGATCAGCAGCACCCAGCCGTTGAGCAGCAGCCCGACCCACACCACTTGATTGGCTTTCTGTTCTCCCCAGAGTTCGCTGATCAGATCAGTGCAGAGGAACGTGATCGGGTAAGGCAGTGCGCCAACGGCCACCACGATCGGCCAGCCGCCGATGCTGCCCAGTTGCAGGAAGCGCGTCAGGCCCAGGATGTTGAGCATGCCGAGGGTTCCGAGGAACAAACCCGCCAGCACCAGAAACACCCCATCACGCCGTGCCTGGAGGTTGCTGTCCACAGCCTGCAACGTTCAAGCTGAAACAAGCGTGGCCGCCAGCCGGCAGCCTGTCATCGATTTCGTTTCGCTTCCGCTCAATTTTTTTGCCCGTCCGGCTCAGATCGTGGGCCCCGATCTGGTGGGCTGCAGGTTGGTGAAACGCCAAGCGGATGGAGGTTTGCTGTGGGGCGTGATTGTGGAAACAGAGGCCTATTCCCAGGACGATCCCGCCTGTCATGGCTACCGCCGCCGTTCACCGCAAAACGAAACCCTGTTCGGTGAGCCAGGGCGGTTCTATGTGTATGTCAGCTATGGCATCCACCACTGCGTGAACGTGGTCACCGATCGGGCCGATTGGGCCAACGGCGTGTTGCTGCGTGCCGTGGCACTTCCCGATGAACCGGAGCGGATTGCTGCAGGGCCCGGCCTGCTGGCACGACGTTTCGGGCTTGATCGCTGTGATGACAGCCGTCCGGTGACGGGCGAACATGACGTGTGGATGGCCCCAAGGTCAGACACATTTGCCAGCCAGGATCTTGTGACAACCACCCGGATCGGCATTTCCCAGGGCGCTGCAACCCCATGGCGCTGGTACCTGCGGAGCAGTCGCAGTGTCAGCAGACGAGCTCGGGGCGATCGCATGCCACCCAAGGCACAGTGCTGGGCGCCATCGCTGGAGTCGTCGTCATGAGTGGCTGGCCGCATCGACACGTGCTGGATCTCGCCTCGTTTTCGCGGGAAGACTTTGCAGCTGTGCTTGAGCTGGCCCAGCGGTTTCGTTCACTGCCCGTCACTGGTGCCCGCAAACTGCCCGCCTTGCAGGGCCGTCTGGTGGCAACGCTGTTCTTCGAGCCCAGCACCCGAACTCGCAGCAGTTTTGAGTTGGCGGCCAAGCGTCTGTCGGCAGACGTGATGAGCTTTTCACCCTCCAGCAGCTCACTCAGCAAAGGGGAAAGCGTTCTCGACACAGCGCGCACCTACGTGGCCATGGGCGCCGACGTTTTGGTGGTGCGCCACCGTTCCACCGGTGTTCCGCAGCAACTGGCGCTGGATCTGCAGCAGATGGGTGAGCGCACCGTGGTGCTCAATGGGGGCGATGGACTTCACAGTCATCCCAGTCAGGGACTGCTGGATCTGCTCACTCTTGCTCGGCATTTCTCGCCCCAGTACCCCATGCCGGAAGCGCTGCAAGGTCGCCGGATTGTGATTGTCGGAGACATCCTTCACTCGCGGGTGGCCCGTTCCAATCTCTGGGCTTTGACGGCCTGTGGCGCGGATGTGGTGTTGTGCGGTCCTCCCAGCCTTGTTCCCGAGGATTTTTCGGCCTTCGTGGATGCTCCGCCCCCGGGTCTGCTGAAGGATCCGGTGCCGCAACGGGGCAAGGTCAGCGTGGTGCGGCGCCTGGAGCATGCGCTGCCGGGCGCCGATGCCGTGATGACCCTGCGGCTTCAGAAGGAACGGATGGGCCAGCAGTTGCTCACCAGCTTGGAGCGCTATCACCGGGACTTCGGGCTGAGCCATGAGCGCATGCAGCTCTGCGGAGAGAACGTTCCCGTACTGCACCCCGGCCCGGTCAATCGCGGCGTCGAATTGAGTGGCTCGCTTCTGGATGACCCGCGCGTCAGCCTTGTGGAAGAGCAGGTCAGGAATGGCGTGCCCACCCGGATGGCCTTGCTCTATTTGATGGCAGCTTCCGAATCCGCAACTGAGGCCTCCTTGGTGTCGAGCAGCTCCTGAGTTTGGGGGAGGCCACTGAGCTGATGGGCGTAGTAATCCATCGCTGCCTTGAGGGCGGCATCGGGTTCTGCGATGGAGGGACCTTTGCCGCTGGCCATCGGGAAGTGGGCATCCTCAGCATCAAGCGCCAGATGCTGGCTGGGCATTCCGGTTAGCAGAATCGAGGCCCGTTGCCGGGTCGCCAGGGCGTACAGCCATTTGATGCTCAAGGTGATCCGGTTCTCTCGGTTGGGGATCAAGGCCAGGTGAACGATGGCCCACAGCAGCAGGCCCAGGCGTCCGGAAAATTTGAAGCCATGCAGGTCGGCCACTGCACTGGCGTGCACCACAGCCATGCTGCCGAAATCGACGTAGCGGAAGGTGGGGCGGGAACCTCCGGAGACGATTGCAGCGATGTCTTTGCCGATGAATGTGCCGGCCTGTTTGGCGGGAGCCGCCATGCCCGGCAGCGGCCTGCCATTCACGGTGTGGCTGTAGCTGCAGAGATCACCAGCGATGCGGATCTCGGGATGGCTGGGAATCGAGAAATCGGGGTTGACGATGACCCTTCCACCGCGATCGACGTCGCAACCGGTGGCTTCCGTGAGCTTCTGTCCCAGATGGGATGGCTTCACACCAGCGGTCCAGATCACCGTTGCCGCCTGGACCCGGACATCACCATCGGGGCTGCTGATCACCACCTCTCCGGGCCGCATTGTTTGGACGCGGCCCTGGGGCAAAAACTCGATCCCGTCGCGTTCGAGAGCCGCAAGGGCCGCTTCGGAGAGCTCCTCTGGCATCGCTCTCAGCACTCTGTCGCCGGGGTCCACCAACACGATCCGTGTTTTCTGGGGATCCAGCTGTTTGAAGGCATTGTTCAGGGCCCAACGCATCAGCTCAGAAACGGCACCAGCCATCTCGCAGCCGCTGGGGCCGGCACCAACGATCACCACCGTCTGCAGAAACTGGCGTGCCTCGGGGTTCGGTGTCTGCTCCGCCTGCTCCATCGCCATCAGCAGACGGCGGCGTATTTCCTCGGCGTGCTCGAGGATTTTCATCGGGGGCGCAAAGGTACGCCAGTCTTCGTGGCCGAAATAAGTGCTGCCTGATCCTGTGGCCAGGATCAGATGGTCATAGCTGTAGGCCTTGCCGTTGAAAACGATCTGTTTGCCTTCGGGGTTCACGGTGGTGACCTCCCCCAGCAGCACCTGCACGTTGTCTTGCTTGCCCACCAGTTCGCGCAGAGGTGTGGCCACATCACTTCTTGAGACCAAACCTGTGGCCACCTGATAAAGCAGTGGCTGGAACAGGTTGAAGTTGCGCTTGTCAATCAGGGTGATGCGCACATCGGCCTTGGCCAGGGCCTTGCAGGCGTGCACCCCTGCAAAGCCTCCGCCGACGATGACCACATGCGGTGCATGACGTAACCGCTCCGCTGGCGGTTCAAGCTCCAGGAAGTAATGGTTGCTCGCCATTTGCATCCCATCGGATTCTTTCCGAAGGGTATGAATCGCAATCTTGGTTGGCTGTTTTGAACGGTTCTGCTTCAGATCAGCTTGAACCCTTCGAGAAAGAGGCCGTAGAGAAAGCCAATACGACCAAGGTCCAGGAGCTGTTGGGGCAGCTTCAGTGATGGTTCGGAGCTGCGTCGGCGCCGGATCGTGAGTTCAGTGCCAAGAACCACCACAAGCGCAGCCACGGGGTCCATCTGCCCGAGAACGCCTGCCACTGATGTGATGGCGCTACCGATCAAAAAGCCGATGAGTCCGGCAAGGGCCAGCAAGGAAAACCGCCGCCAAGGATTGCGCGCCCATCGATCCAGCCTTTGAAATGCTGCTCCAACGTTGGTTTGCAGCCGGGTGGATTGAAGCCGTCGCACGGCACTGGTTTCAGGGGAAGAGGCAGGGTCGAAACCAGTGATCCCCATCACCCGGCCATGCCCCTGCCAGCCCCTGTTTACACCACCCGTAGGCAACCTGCAGGCATCAGACACTACGGATAGGAGATTTCAATAAAAAAACCCGGGGCAAGCCCGGGCCAGGTGATGGGGATTGGCGCAGCAAAGCCAGAGCTGAGGGCTTTGACAACGGCTTGCGTTGAAAGTTATTTGGACTCAGCCTTCGCTTTTCTGGACGCTTTGCCTTCGAGAAGCTCCAGCAGAGCTTCCATTTGTGCCATCACACCCCGAACTTCGCCCGCTTCGGGAAGAAGGCCGTCTTCCATGACTCCTTGGTGCATCTCGCGCAGCTCTTGGCGGATGTAGCGCAGGTGGCTCACGACCTGCTCGCGCTTCGATTGCGACATCGGCTACGGGGGAGTTCAACACCCCTTTTACCTCATGGGGGGTCAGGTGCGGCGTGATGGGGCGCGACTTATCGCACCGGCTGCAGCCAGGAGTGTGAAGGTGAGCAGGGCTGAAGGTCGTGCCACGGTGCTGAACACCACCAGGACAAACAGGCCAATAAGTGGCAGGCGACGCTGCAAAAGCGCAGTGGAGAATAGGGGATTCGAACCCCTGACCTCTGCGGTGCGATCGCAGCGCTCTACCAACTGAGCTAATTCCCCGGTCAGCCAACGCTAGCCGGCACGGCCTGCGTCAAACTGCCATGAATGGGGTCTGAGGACGGCTCGATGCTTACGCAGGAACGGCTCGAAGCTTTTGACGAGGCCTCGACGGCCGAACTCGCCCGCCGGCTTGAAGAGGACGATTACCCCTCTCCTTTCGACAGCCTTTCGGATTGGCACCTGCTTCGGGCGCTGGCCATTCACCGGCCCGAACTGATCCTTCCGTACCACCATTTGGTGGACCAAGAGCCTTTTGATGAAGACTGAGCAGGCGTCGCCACTGTCGTCGCCACTGTTCGGGCGGCGTGTGCTGGTGGCCGTCAGCGGCAGCATTGCTGCTGTTAAGACGCCCTTGCTCGTCAGCGCGCTGATTAAGGCCGGCGCTGAGGTGCGCTGTCTTGTGACCACCAGTGGTGCTGCCTTGGTGAGTCCCGTGGCGCTCGCCAGCCTCAGTCGCCATCGCTGCTACCTCGAGGCCGACCAGTGGGACTCCGCCTCATCCAGGCCGTTGCACATCGAGTTGGCGGAGTGGGCGGAGTTGGCCATCGTTGCGCCCCTGAGTGCCAGCAGCCTGTCCCGCTGGAGCCAGGGTTCAGCCGACGGTCTGCTCGCCAGTGTTCTGCTGGCCATGGAAGCTCCTGTCATCGCGGCTCCGGCGATGAACACGGCCATGTGGCGTCACCCTGCGGTGCAACGCAACTGGCAGCAGGTTCAATCCTTCCCTGGGGTGATCCCCCTCGTGCCGGCGTCCGGTCTCTTGGCCTGTGATCGCGTCGGCGATGGGCGCATGGCCGATCCGCTGTTGATTGAGTTGGCGGCTGCGTCTGTGTTCAGCCGCGGTTCGGGAATTCCTGACGTGACCCTTGATTGCTCGGGGATGACTGTTCTTGTTTCGGCTGGACCGACGCAAGAGTCGATTGATCCGGCCCGTTTCCTGAGCAACCGCAGCAGCGGCCGCATGGGTGTGTTGCTGGCGCAGGCGGCACGCTTCCGGGGTGCCACCGTTCATCTGGTGCATGGTCCATTGGATCTCCCCGACGCCTGGCTTGAAGGCCTGGAGTGCACTGCGGTGGAGAGTGCCGCCGAACTCGGTTCAGCTCTGCAGTTGGCTCAGCCCGGATCCGATGTGCTCGTCATGGCTGCTGCCGTCGCTGACCTGCGGCGCGATGCCACTCCCTCAAGCAAACTGGCCAAGCAGGATCTTCAGCAGGCACTTGTTTCCGGTTGGGCCGAAGTGCCTGATTTGCTGTCGAATCTGACCCGCCAACGCCGTCCCGGACAGTTGGTTCTCGGTTTCTCAGCGCTCACAGGCAGCGATGCCCATTTGCTGGAGCGGGCTGAAAGCAAGCGGCTGGCGAAGGGCTGCGATCTGATGATGGTGAATCCCGTGGACCGCGATGGTCAGGGTTTCGGGGACCAACCCAATGGAGGCTGGTTGCTTGGAGATGGCTGGAGACGAGAGCTGCCTGTGACGGCAAAGCTCTCTCTGGCCCATCAATTGCTAGATGCTCTGGTTGAGGCTCGGGATCAGGCCGCGGCGTCGATGGAGTCCTGACCGAGCAGGTCGATGAAGGTGCGCAGCTGAAGACGAGGGATGTAGGGCCAGCCTCCGTTTTTCTCCATTCCCTGCAGAAGTGTGAACAATTTCTGGCGGTTTTCTGGAAGGCTTTGACGAAACGGACCGTCCTGAACGTCGCGATGCAGGGCCTCCAGCTCACGCAGCAGGGTGAGCAGTGCTTCGGGATTTCCCCTCAACTCCTCTGCCAGCTCGCCCAGGGCGGCCAGTGCCGGAGCCATCCGTGCCTGGGTCGAATCGGGATCGTTGGATGTCACGCGCTTTCGACAAGTTGTTGAGAGCTGCAAAAGGCTAGCCCTGACGTCATTTTTCGCCCTGTAAGATCCAGATCTGACGGCATTCCGTCCCCATTAGCGTTCAGCCGATCGGCTCCTTCCATGCGCATTCGTCCTCTGCTGGCCGTCGTGCTGGCGCTCTGCCTCGCGTTCTTCACCACGGCCTGCAGTGGCGACAGTGATGCAGTCCAGCGTGGTGGATCCAACGTCACCTACGACGACATCCACAACACCGGCAAAGCCAACGATTGCCCCACGATCGGGGATTCAGCCCGGGGCTCGATTCCTCTGACGGCCGGTGGCAGCTACGAGCTGCGTGAGATCTGCATGCACCCCGTGCAGGTCTATGCCAAGGAGGAGCCCAAGAACATTCGTCAGCAAGCCGAGTTTGTTGAGGGCAAGATCCTCACCCGTTACACCTCCAGCCTCGACTCCGTTTTTGGCGATCTCAAGGTGACGGAATCAGGCCTGCAATTCCAGGAGAAAGGTGGCATCGACTTCCAGCCGATCACCGTTCTGGTGCCCGGTGGCGAAGAGTTCCCCTTCACGTTCTCCAGCAAGTCCCTCAATGCCACTGCTGATGGCTCGGCTCTGACCACCAGCACCGACTTTGAAGGCACCTATCGCACCCCCAGCTACCGCACCAGCAACTTCATTGATCCCAAGGGTCGGGCTCTGACGACTGGTGTTCAGTACGCCCAGGGTCTTGTGGCACTTGGTGGTGATGACGAGCAGCTCGAGAAGGACAACAACAAGCGCTACATCGATGGTGTGGGAACCATGAGCCTCTCCATCACCAAGGTTGATCCTGAAACCGGAGAATTCGCTGGTGTGTTCAGCGCCATCCAGCCCTCCGACTCCGACATGGGTGGTCGTGAAGTGGTCGACATCAAGATCACTGGCGATCTCTACGGCCGTCTTGAAGAGGCCTGATCCAAGTCATCACAACAGGTTGCAAGGGGGCTTAGGCCCCCTTTTTTGTGGCCCATTGCAATCCTCCGGCGATCTGGGAGAATCGCCCGATCTTTCCATGCAGCCATGACCGCCAGTGCTTCAGCTCCTGCCCAGCGATCCGGTGTGATTGCTCCCTACGGCGGAACGCTGGTTGATCTGATGGTGGCCGAGGCGGATCGTGCCGCTGTGAAAGCCACGGCGACCAAAACGATCGAGTGTTCCGATCGCAACGCCTGTGATGTGGAGCTGCTGTGTGTTGGTGGCTTCTCTCCCCTGCGTGGCTTCATGCACCAGGAGGACTACGACGCCGTGGTCAGTGGGCATCGTCTGGCTGCTGGCCAGCTGTTCGGTCTGCCGATCGTGATGGACACCGACCGCGATGACGTGGTGGTGGGCGACAAGCTGCTGCTCACCTACAAGGGTCAGGACCTGGCCGTCCTCGAGGTGGAGGACAAGTGGGAACCCAACAAAGTGGCTGAAGCCAAGGGCTGCTACGGCACCACCTCCATTGAGCACCCTGCGGTTCGGATGATCACGATGGAGCGCAAGCGCTTCTATCTGGGTGGAAGCCTCCAGGGTCTTGCTCTGCCCGAGCGGGTGTTCCCCTGCAAGACCCCTGCTGAGGTGCGTGCAGGCCTGCCCGAAGGTGAGGACGTGGTGGCGTTCCAGTGCCGTAACCCCATTCACCGCGCGCACTACGAACTGTTCACCCGTGCCCTGCATGCACAGAACGTCAGTGACAACGCTGTGGTGCTCGTTCATCCCACCTGCGGTCCCACTCAGCAGGACGACATCCCTGGTGCCGTTCGCTTCCAGACCTATGAACGTCTGGCGGCCGAAGTGAACAACGACAGCATTCGCTGGGCCTACCTGCCCTACGCCATGCACATGGCCGGTCCGCGTGAAGCGCTGCAGCACATGATCATCCGCCGCAACTACGGATGCACCCACTTCATCATTGGCCGGGATATGGCCGGCTGCAAATCGTCTCTCACCGGTGACGATTTCTATGGCCCTTACGACGCTCAGAACTTCGCGAAGGAGTGTGCCCCCGAGCTCACGATGGAAACCGTTCCCTCCCTGAACCTCGTTTACACCCAGGAAGAGGGCTATGTGACGGCCGAGCATGCTGAAGCGCGTGGCCTGCACGTGAAGAAGCTGAGCGGCACCCAGTTCCGCAAGATGCTGCGCGGTGGTGAGGAGATTCCCGAGTGGTTCGCCTTCAAGAGCGTGGTTGAGGTGCTCCGCGCCGCCTGAAGACTGAGAACCCGTTTAACATTCCTTCATCTACGAGGCGACCTGTGAACAAGCGTTGGCGAAATATCGGTCTCGGGGCCCTCTTGGTTCTGGCGATCGTTGTGATTGCACCAGCGTTCTTTGGTGGCGGCGGTGGCAGCCAGCCCCAGGTGAACACCATCCGCTACAGCGAGTTCGTTGAGGCGGTGAAGGATGACCAAATCAGCCGTGTGCTGATTTCTCCTGATCAAGGCACCGCCCAGGTGGTTGAAAACGACGGCCGTCGTGCCCAGGTCAACCTGGCCCCCGATCGTGAGCTGCTCGGTTTGCTGACCGAACACAGCGTTGATATCGCCGTGCAGCCCTCCCGTCAGACCCCTGGCTGGCAGCAGGCTGCTGGAAGTCTGATCTTCCCTCTGCTGCTGCTTGGTGGTCTGTTCTTCCTCTTCCGGCGCGCCCAGGGTGGAGGTGGCGGCAACCCAGCCATGCAGTTCGGCAAGAGCAAAGCGCGGGTTCAGATGGAGCCCTCCACCCAGGTGACCTTCACCGATGTGGCCGGCATTGAAGGGGCGAAGCTTGAGCTGACCGAGGTGGTCGACTTCCTCAAGAACCCCGATCGCTTCACGGCCGTCGGCGCCAAGATCCCCAAGGGTGTTCTGCTTGTGGGGCCTCCTGGCACCGGTAAGACCCTTCTCGCCAAGGCTGTGGCTGGTGAAGCAGGTGTTCCCTTCTTCTCGATCTCTGGTTCTGAGTTCGTTGAGATGTTTGTTGGCGTTGGTGCCAGCCGCGTTCGCGACCTCTTCGAGCAAGCCAAGAAAAACGCTCCCTGCATCGTCTTCATCGACGAGATCGATGCCGTTGGCCGTCAGCGGGGTGCAGGCCTCGGCGGTGGTAACGACGAGCGTGAGCAAACGCTGAACCAGCTCCTGACGGAGATGGATGGTTTCGAGGGCAACACCGGGATCATCATCGTGGCGGCCACCAACCGCCCGGACGTGCTCGATGCCGCTCTGATGCGCCCCGGACGTTTCGATCGTCAGGTCACCGTTGATCGGCCTGACTATTCCGGACGTCTACAAATTCTTGGCGTTCACGCTCGCGGCAAGACCCTCGCCAAGGACGTCGATCTCGACAAGGTTGCACGCCGGACACCTGGTTACACCGGTGCCGATCTCGCCAACCTTCTCAACGAAGCCGCCATCCTTGCGGCCCGTCGCGAGCTCACCGAAGTGAGCAACGACGAGATCAGCGATGCCATTGAACGGGTGATGGCGGGCCCGGAGAAGAAGGACCGTGTGATGAGCGAGCGCCGCGCTCGCCTGGTGGCCTATCACGAGGCTGGTCATGCCCTTGTGGGCGCTCTGATGCCGGACTATGACCCGGTTCAGAAGATCTCGATCATTCCCCGCGGTAATGCTGGCGGTCTGACCTTCTTCACCCCCAGTGAAGAGCGAATGGAATCAGGTCTCTACTCCCGGGCCTACCTCCAGAACCAGATGGCTGTTGCCCTTGGCGGTCGGGTGGCTGAAGAGATTGTCTACGGCGAAGATGAGGTCACCACTGGTGCATCCAACGACCTCCAGCAGGTTGCGTCCACCGCGCGTCAGATGATCACCCGCTTCGGCATGAGCGATGAGCTGGGTCCTGTTGCCTTGGGGCGCGCGCAGGGTGGCATGTTCCTTGGCCGCGACATCGCTGCGGAGCGTGACTTCTCTGAGGAAACCGCCGCCATGATCGATAAAGAGGTCTCTGAGCTGGTTGATGTGGCCTACAAGCGCGCCACCAAGGTTCTGGTCGACAACCGAGCCGTTCTGGATGAATTGGCTGAGATGCTCGTTGAGCAGGAGACTGTTGATGCTGAAGAGCTTCAGGAGCTGCTGATTAAACGTGACGTCCGGGTCGCCGAATACGTCTGATTTCGATTCGTCTTCCAACCCTTGGCTGGTGCGGCAGGAGCTCTTGGTGGCATCCCTGCAGCATCAGCCTCTTTTGTTGGTGATTCGGCCTGAGCCCGACGACCTCGCGGCTTCAGGCTCTGGTTTGTTGGACCAGGTGAAGCAGCTTCACGCCGCAGGACTTCGACATCTCGAAGTGGCCTGGGTTGACCAGCCAGGCTGGATGGGGTTCATGCAACGGGTGCAAGACCATTGCCCTGGTCTGAATCTGGGGGCGGCTTCGGTGACGGTCTCCAAGGCGCTCAACGATCTATCGCGGCTTGATCTCAGCTACGCCATGGCACCGTGCTGGTGCCCTGAGCTCGTGGAGCAGGCCAGAGAGCTTGGTGTCTTGCTGGTGCCTGGGGTCTTCAGCCCCACGGAGGTTCACCAGGCCATGCGGTTCGGCTGTCGTGTCGTCAAGCTGTTTCCCGCTGCCAATCTGGGGCCTGGTTACTGGAGCCGCTTGCAGGCGCCCCTTGGCCCCCTGCCCTTCGTGATTGCCGCTGGTGGTCTCGAGGTAAGCGACCTCCCCGTATGGCTGGAGGCTGGGCATGGCGCTGTGGCTCTGGGCCGCAGGGTGGTGGGATCGCCGCCTGCCTTCCAGGCACTTCTCGACTGGTTGCGTCAATCGACAAGCCAGCGTTGACGCCAACGGCTGGTCGACATGCGTCCAAAATGCTACAGATGAGATAGCTATCCAACTGCGTCATGTCGCAGCTCACGATCAAGCTCAGCGACAAGGCCGATGCCCTGATCGCTCAGCTTCAGAAGGAGATTTTCAATCGTCGGCGCAAGAAGGTTTCGGCTGCTGGAGTCGTGGAGACCCTGGTGGAGAGCGGAGCAAAATCGCAGTCTGACAAGCGTTTTGCCACGTCCTGGACGAACCTGATCAAGGACATTGAAAAGGCGGCCAAGCTCTCCTACGCCCATGGCAGCAAGCCATCCACCCTCAGTGATGAGGAGTGGGCCCTGGTGTTGAGTCATCGCAGCCGTGGGACCACCGGTCGTGCACGCCGGACGGTGAAGAAAACGTTGGCTGCCAAGAAACCAGCCTCAGCCAAGGCTCAGGCCAGCAAAAAGCCCGCCCGCCGCACCCGGACCCGCAGCGCGGCAAAGACGAAAACGGCCGCAGCGGCGGTGAGCTCTAGCTCAGCGGTGAGTTCCGTCTGAACTGATTAAAGGGTGGTGCTCACCAAAGGCTGCATTGCCCCTGCTGCCTCAGCAGGTGATCAGCCAGAACGAGTGCCACCATCGCTTCCACCATCGGTACGGCCCGCGGCAGAACGCAGGGGTCGTGCCGTCCTTTCCCAGCGAGTGTGGTGGCCTTGCCATCGGAATCGATGGTCTGCTGCTCTTTGCGGATCGTGGCCGTTGGCTTGAAGGCCACTCGGATCACAATCGGCTCACCATTGCTGATCCCTCCCTGGATGCCCCCGGAGTTGTTGGTGGCGGTCTTCAGCCGTCCATCGTCGGTCGGCACAAAGGCGTCGTTGTGCTCGCTGCCTTTCAACAGCGTTCCATCGAAACCAGACCCAATTTCAAATCCCTTGGTGGCCGGCAACGACATCACAGCTTTGGCGAGGTCGGCTTCGAGTTTGTCGAACACCGGCATGCCCAGACCAATGGCGGGATGGCGCACCACGCATTCGATCACCCCGCCGCAGGAATCACCCTCGCGGCCAATGGCTTCGATGCGCTCAATCATCCGCTCGGCGATCGCTGGCTCGGGGCACCGAACGATGTTGGCCTCCACATCACTCAGCTGAACCTGCTGTGGGTCGATGCCGGAGGCTTCGATGGTGTGGATCCGCTTCACCCAGGCCAGGATTTCAGTTCCTGCTGCTTGTTTCAGCAGTTGTTTGGCGATCGCACCTGCAGCGACACGGCCGATGGTTTCCCGCGCTGATGCACGTCCACCACCGCTGCGGGCCTGGATTCCATACTTCGCCTGGTAGGTGGCATCGGCATGGGAGGGCCGAAAGGCGACCGCCATGTCCTTGTAATCCCCGGGCCGTTGGTCCTTGTTCCGCACGACCATGGCAATCGGGGTGCCAAGCGTGGTTTCGCCGTCGAGCAGGCCACTGAGAATTTCCACCTGGTCCGCTTCCTTGCGCGGTGTGGTGATGTGGCTTTGGCCTGGCTTGCGTCGGTCCAGTTCGGCCTGAATCGACTCGACGCTGAGGTTGAGCCGTGGTGGACAGCCCTCAACGATGACACCCACCCCTCCCCCGTGGGATTCACCGAAGGTGCTGATCCGGAAGAGGTCGCCGAAGCTGCTGCCCATGGCCATTGATCGATGCGGTGAGGCTACGAAGCCATCGGTTCAGATCAACTCCGGATGGGGCAATTTCGGACGTTCTGTCGCGGGATGCTGCCGGGCCATCTCGAAATCACAGAACTCAAATCCCGGCCCGACACAACAGCTCATCAATGAGTAGTCACCAAGACTCCGCGCCGCCTGCCAGGTGTTGGCGGGAACCACCTGGATGGGGTTGGACGCATGCAAAGCATCACGTTTCAGCCCTGTGCCATCGCCCTGGCATTGAAAGAGCTCCAGCGTGGCCCCATCAATGTGCGTCCAGACTTCGTCTCCACCGATCACCCGATGCCAGCAACTGACGGCACCGGCGGGCAGCAAAAACAGAATGGCCGTCAAGGCAGATCGCTCGGCACCGTCCTGTCGTTGAACTTGGTCTGGACTGCGATGCAGCTCTCGGTACCAGCCCCCCTCTGGATGGGGCTTTAAGCCGAGGTGCTGGATCAGGGTTTGCGTCTGATTCATTGCAGTCCTGCACGCCCGCGCATGTTCTGCACGTGCTGCCAGATCTGAGCCACCCAAAGAAAGATCCAGCTCATGCCGATCAGCCAAAACGGTTGGTCTTTGCGAAAGACGTCGAACAGCAACACCACCCTTGGTTGGTTGGAGCGATTGATGGCGGAGTGCAGGAAGGTGTCATCCCACAGAAATCCCTCACCTTCCTGCAGGTGATAGCTCTCACCATCAATCATCAGTTCGCAGGAACTGCGGCCGTTGCCAAAATCCTCCACGTACAACGGCAGGTGATACCTCCATACCCCTTTGAACGGACCTTTGTGGGGCCGTAGAACCTTCCCAGGGGGGGAACAGGCTCACGCCAGCTGAAACAACGTCAGGGTGATGCTTGAGAAAGCTCAGCAACGACGGGATCAGCGCCTGATTGGCGGGGTAGTTGTAGCCATAGCCCCGTAAGGGCAGCATCCCCCAGATCTTGCGGTCGAATTCATAC
>LUMR01000035.1_pt1 | contig 42710 bp, 63 predicted proteins | sample 730041 | NCBI WGS metagenome assembly LUMR01 (sample SAMN03860258, study PRJNA289734) | marine metagenome | biome: seawater column; feature: ocean; material: water; isolation source: Red Sea water column Station 12 - depth 10m | place: Saudi Arabia: Red Sea | collected 2011-10-15 | depth 10 m | reverse complement strand
AAAATGGACCAGGGATCTGGTTGAGGTGGATATACGATCTCGTAGATCTTACCCATGATTTTGTTGATCGTTGGGTAGTAAGGTTCGTTACAACTTGGATACCCACATCCTTGAGCTTCGTTGAGGAAGTGCCGAACGCATTCCAGCTCGTTATCAGTCAGAGAAAGTGTGTTCATGTTCAGTTACCGTTGAGGAATTCGTGGATTGCATCGAGGTATTCTTCCTCGGTTTCAAATCGCTTCCCGTGGATAACGAGAGGAAACTGTTTGTTAGTCTTAGGCTTGGCCTTTTTTGTTTTGGTTTTGATCATATAGCTATGATAGGGCCAAACCGGGGAAATTGACAGGGCTATTGGGCCAGTTCCTCAACTGACCTCAATACCCTTCGCACAAGGTTTTTAAATCAATCAAGTACAAACTCGACGGATCTGCGGCCAGACAGAATTCTTTCATCTTTGAATGATGCTCTTTCTGACTCTTTTCATAGTATTTTGCATTCATTTGATCATTCAATTTTTGCATCTTTGATGCATCAATTACATTCATGATTTCAATGCTTAGTAATGATCCAATGAAAAGAGCGCCGCCAATGAGATAAAACTTAGTCATCGTATTCAAATACGTCAGGCTCGTAAATGTCGTCGGAGTCATATACGTCCTGGTCGTCTTCAGGCGAGAACTCTGCAAAGGCAACTTCGTTACCTTCAAAGTATGTGCCTTCTTCATCATTGATGTATTCTGTAGAGGTGAACACATCTGCGGGATCGATTGTATCGAGGCGTGGGTCAAGCATGATAGTCATTGAGGTGAATGATGTCGTTGTTCTTTAATCTCAGTCAGCAATCACGTTGAACTTTTCTGTCATCAAGTCAGGAAAATAGTGAACAGCTTCTTCAACAATAGCATCGGCTCCGTTGTCTTTAATATCCTGGTGAGTGTCGTCCCAGAGTTTGTCAGCGTAAGCGCGGATGATGTCATCTACGTCCATTGTGTCACAGACTTTGTCAACATAGGCTTGGATAAACGTTTCGCGGAGTTTCTGATCTGCGTTGAGTTTGTCAGCGAAGTTGACGGGATGAATGTTTGCCATGATGAAGTGTGTGTAGTCTCCTTTGTTTGTTTGTTCTTTAATCATACCAGAGATGGTCGGCCCTGTAAAGGGCTTGTAGCCGGCTTAGAAGCTGGCCACCATCTCGCCCTCGTATACTTTACCCCAAGCATACTCGAAAGATTCTTTTGCCTCACTCTCACGTTTTTGTTGAGCACGGCGATCACGATAGACTTCTTTCATAGGACGAAGATCTTCGGGGTCTTGGTGATCAATTGTAGAGCGCATCATGTTAGTGACGATCTCTTTTTGTTCAGGAGTACGGGCTTTGAGTCCATAACGAATGCGGAAGTTGTGAGCAGGCTCGTTGAACTTAGTCTCGTATTCTGATTTAGTCAGTTTGTATTGAGTGTTGATCTTGCGGATCACTTCCCATCTCTTCGGAGGAACTTTAGCAGTGTAGAGGTTCTGAACTGCACGGCTCAGAGCAACATAGAGGAGAGCACGTTTGTTGGATGCGCCTTGGAAAGATACGGTGTTGACGTATACATTGGCAATGCTCTGACCCTGAGATTTATGGCAGGTAATTGCGTAAGGGTATCCGACCTTAGTCCAGAATTGATCGAGGCTCTTGAGTTCTTCGAAGCAGAAGTTCAGTTCTCCATCGTTTCTAGTTTTGCGAGCAAGTTCAATGCGCTGCTGTATGTGCTCCTTGTATTGCTCAACAGCGGGATTGCATTGAGGCGGGATGACAGAGAGCCAGCATTTTCCTCTCGAGCCTTCGACTTCGACGTCAAACGACTGGAAGAGATGAGAAAAGCGCGATGCTCTTGCGTGGTTATCTGATAGATTGACATCGGTAATTTTGACTACTTCGCCGTTGTATCCTGCGCTGCAGGTTTCATAAAGGATGATGTATTCGTTTTTAATGAACGGATCTTGGCTCGCGTTCGTGCCATGAATTTGATCACGGGCAGCCGTAGATACTTCGAGAACTTCTTTATTTGTGTGTGCAATATAACGGTGGTTGATGGAATCATCGACAGAACATTGTGAGAGGTTCTTATAGAATACATCAAGAAGTGATTCTGTGTTGTTCATCACGATCACATTTCCGTCATCGGAGCGCACAGTCTCCTCTGGAAACTTAGTGGCGTCACGGTTGGCTTGAGCAGCGGCAAGAATAGGTCCTGCCTGACGCATCTGCTGAACGAGATGGAACACGGGGACGTCAGAAAAGTCTGCGCGCTTTTGCATAACCGTAGGGAGTTGTGCAAAGTCTCCGGTGTAGATAATCTTGGCGCCGGAAGACTGGAGCGCTTCTACGTCGTTTGCTCCGAGCATGGAAGCTTCGTCGATAGCGATCACTGTCCATTGACCGAGACGATCAATCTTAGGACGCGTGAATGCAGTGCCTCCTGATTCTGTTGTAAAGCCATGACGCATAAGAAGAGAGGCAACAGTCGCGGTCTGCATCTCATGACGAACATCCTCTGGCATTTTTTGCTGGAGGTTGATACGTGCCATGTGCGTCGGTGCGCAAAGCAAGACTTTTACGCCCTCTCGATGTAATTGAGCGAGCGCTTGTGTAAGCACAAACGTTTTGCCGGCACCGGCTTCTCCAGTCAGGAGGAGTTTGTCGAAGTCAAGTGCGTGAATCTTGTCGAAGAATTGTTGTTGCTCGGTGTTGAGAGTAACGTCAGTCAAGGTGTAGTGGTTTGATTCGTTGGTATTAATATAGGGCAAAAGCCCTGAAATTAACAGGGCCATTGGGCCAGTTTGACGTCAGGTCCCTGGTGTCCGATAGGGACGCTCGGTACGCCCTGGCTTTTCTAACCGTTGGACTTGGAAATAGTGGAGGCGGTGTAACTCCTCATACGCAAACTTGCGCATCTTCTCGTTGGGCGGATTGAAGTAGATAGTTTCCATCTTCTCCACGTATTTACCTCTGGGTGTGATTGAAATGTTCTCGGCTTTAGTCATACCGAGGTCTGCGATCTGAGAACCAGCTCTTACTTTGTTGCGTCCGAAGTTACCGGAGACCCGTCCTTCGGTGCGTAGTTTGGGCTTGATCTTAGAAAGGTTTGAATTGAGATCGGTTTTGTTCATATAACTATAGTAGGGCCAAAAGGGACGTATGTCTCAGCGCAGTAGCCGGTTTAATAAGTGGCTGATAGCCCTGTACTTTTAGGTCGTTTGGCCCTATTATAGCTATATGACTGATACCCCAATGATTGCCGCCGAGCTTCCAAACTACTCAGAGGAGAAACTTCCATGCTACGTATTTGACGTAGACAACACAATTGCACGCACAGCTCATCGCGCACATTTCCTCGCCGGTGATACTAAAGATTGGAACAGTTTTCATTCTCATTGTGTCCTTGACACGCCAATTGAATCTGTAGTTAATGTATTAACTGCACTCAGTTGGAATTACACTATCATCCTACTTACAGGACGTAATGAGAAATACCGTCGCCTATCTGAGCTGTGGTTAAAGAACAATGGCATCGAACCTGATTGCCTTCTCATGCGTAAAGACGACGATTTCCGTCCTGACTACTCAATGAAGTCGGACGTCTTTGACGAGATTGAGAAAAGGTTTGAAATTCTTGGTGCCTTTGATGATAACAAAGATGTGTTGCAGATGTTAAATCTTCGCAACATTCGTACATTCGATTGCTCACAAACATGACAAAACAGATTAAAGAAAGTTATTGCAACGACCCACTAACTTGTAATGACTTTAGAAGCACACAGAGAGACATCCTCGGATCAGTACACATTCCAACTGACCCAATTCGAGTTGAGCTATCTGAGAAACCTGATGAGACAAAACATAGAGGAAACGTCGATACATCGTGGTGGCAAGTTCCATAGAACTGCAAACGAAATATATGCAAAACTTTGTCAAGGATATATTAACCATCCCAACATTACTCAACAAGGTATAATTCAATCTGACACGTAGATATATTTACAAGCCCTACTTCGCTCGCTAAAATATACCTCTGGCCCGCCAACGGCGGCCACGCCTCGGACCAATGCTCCGGACCATTATCCTACGGATAAATATAAAGAACCGCCGGGCACATGTCCCGGCTTTTCTATTACTTCAGTTAGTTAGTTAGTTATATATAGTAATCACCTTATATATAGTAATAATAGAGGTATGCTAGGTGCGTCGGACCAAAGGGGAATTACCCCCTACCAGTTTTTATTGAAGATGTAACCGTCGACGAAGTCAAAGTCAAACCGAAGGTTACGATTCCAAGTCTCGATGTAGTCCACAACAACATAGTTGGGAACCTCATCGCCCATAGCTTCCATGAACTCTTGGACAAACTCAGTAACCGTGGAGTATTGTCCGTAGTACGCATCCTCAAAGTACTCGATGTCGCGGACACTGTACTCATCGACAAAGGCGCGGATTGCCTCGTCGTCGTAATGATCGGTCAGATCTGCCCAGGTTTCATAATACCCTGAGATGAAGTTGTTGTAGCCAAACTCCTCAATGAATTCGCGGATGTCACTGATAGGATAACCCTCTTCGTTGACGAGTTCCTGAACCTTGGGAAGGACGTGGTCGGGCAGTTGTCCTAACCATTGAGTGGTCGATGTGGGAACCGGACGGAGTTCTTCGATGGTGGTCATGAGTTTGGACGTAGGGTTTGGTAGTGAGATCATACTGTGGAAAAGTGGTGAGTGGGGGTTTTGGTGGACGGTTGTTGGACTGGTCCGATGCGTCAGCTACGAACGAATGAGCCGTGGGCCAGGTAGTCGTTGACGTCCTCGTCGGTGTAGACGTCCCACTGAGAGATGTCCATGCCCATCCAGACTGCGGTGTAGACCTTGGCAGCATTGGTGTTGGCAAACACGATGGAGAGCATGGGCCAACCGTTGTAGTTGGACTCTCCGGTGTAGCGGACAGACAGGATGTCTTCGGTCTCGAGTTCGGCCTCAACGGTGATGAGTCCGTGGGCCTCCCAGATGTTGGCCACGCCCTCGCAGGCCATATCGAAGGTTGCTTGGAATGGCATGGAGATCGTGGTCATCGGAGTGGTTTTGTTCATGAGTCTAATATAGGGCCTGTGGGCGTCAAAATACAGGGCCAGAGGGCCACCTGTCAAACTGGTTTTTAGCCCTTGACGTGGGTCCAGCTCCTGGTGTAGGATAGTGGAAAATGGTTCGATGCATAAACGCATAAAAAAAGAGGGATTTCTCCCTCAAATATATTTCAAACCTTTTCGGGGAAGATTATAATCATTAATCAGATCTTCTAGATCTTGAGAAGATTGAAATTTCCAAATCCATTGATCTGGAATATCCCAAGTTCTTTGGAATGAATAATTATCTTCTAGATCTTCAAAAAATTCTATAGATGAGAGAGGAGAATCTCCGATGATTTTAGAGAAGAATTCCTCAAAGGATTCAGATTGGATAATGATCATTTAGATAGAAGAATAAATGGATAAATAGAGAAGAAAGGATCAGAGATCATCCTCATCCATTTCCATCAATTCTCGAAGATTGGTCGAAGAATAGATCTCGAATTTTTCGATTATTTCTTCCATGATCTTCTTATCTTCTTCATGAATCCAATTAATCATATTTTCCCATCCATCTTCGGTTTCTTCGATTGGATTGATTTCGATCTCATTCTTATCATCATTGAAGATAATTTGGATATTTCCAAATGATGAGATAAAGATGGATTTCTCCTCATCTTCTCTCCATCCAAGATCCGAAGATTCCTGGATTTTAGAGAGAATGAGAGAAGGGGAATTGAAGGATTTGATGATCAAATTAGATCTCCGATTGATTGATGAATCAATCATAGAGGATCCATCCCCCGAATGGGAGATCTATGGGCCACTTTTTAAATTGGATTTTTTGCACCCGAAATCGGGCTAAATCTCATGCAGCAATCACCGTGTTAGTCGTACGCCGGCCGAGGAACTTACCGCCTTCGGCGTAGAATGCAAAGGTCAGCGGACGATAACCGTTGGTGTAGTTCTTGGAAACGTAGCAGTAATCTGCGCCAAGTTTCTCACCGCATTTCTCGATTGATTGCTCCAGGTACTCACAAACAGACTGATCGTATTCAGTACCGTGGGCGAAGTAAGTGGGCAGGAAACGAGTGTAGAAAGACATGAAATTAGTTAGTTAGTTTGTGAAAGAAAACCTGAGCAAATCTCAGTCAAACCGAGAACCAATACCGGCGTAACGTTCGGGACGCTCGATTACATCAACCGACTCAGAGACGGTATCTTTGTCGAGTGAGAATTGAACCCAGACGTTATCACGATAGATGTCATACTGGATGTATTCTTGACGATACATCGGGCATCCCTCTAGAATCCCTCCGGCCATGCGAGTCAGGACGTTAGGTCGGACCTCGTAGTCCACGCCGGTCGTGGGTGAGGTGTAGGTGAAGTTGATGAGGTTGTTTTCCATGAGTCTAGTATACTCCAGATCGGGGCCTAGGGACAGGGCCAATGGGCCACTAGGCCAACTGGCTGACCTGGATGGAGACCCGCTCCTTCAGGCCCTTGGCTTCCTTGTAGAGCATGTCCGCGCCCTCGTAGGATGCGTTGGGACGATTGCCGAGGCGAATGTCGGTCTTCATGTCGAGCCACTTGCCCGCCTCAGTGTTGAGGGCGTTGAGGAGCGTCTCTTGCTCGTAGGGAGTGAGCGTGAGGGTGATGGTCTTGGTTTCGTTCATGAGTCTAGTATACTTCAGATTGGCGTGGATTAACAGGGCTATTGGGCCACTGCTTCGACTGACTCTGTAGTGGCATTCACGCTCACCCAGGCCATGGGCTCGCCAACGTGTGGGCAGCGCCAGATTACGCAGTCCTCGCCGAAGGTCTGGGCCAAGCGGTAGGCGTGGTTGATGTCGGTCGCCCACTCACACCCATGCTCGTCGAAGGTTCCGAAGGAGCGGGGTTGGACTGCCCAGTTTGCGGTAAGCATTGGTGATCTCTGATCTGTTCCCCCTAGTATACTTTAGCGGGGCGCCTAGGTACAGGGCCAGTGTGCCACTGCTTCGCCCGGCTACGACTCAGGAGTTTTACGTTTTTGCGAGGTCCTGCGCAAACGCCATAGGGGGGTCCGGCTCGTTTACCCCTCCCCCGGCGGCCTGAGGGTGCGCCAGCCCCCTACGCGCGCGGGCACTTTTTTAACAGGCCATTGGCGTATCGCGCTCAGATCTCAAAGTTACGGCTCATTGTATATACGTCGTCGAGTATTTCGTCTAAGGTTTTGTGATTATTTTCTGATTCTTTGATCCTTGCGCCATCTGACGCCACGGTACCATTTGGCACGCCCAATCTATTCTCCCAATAAAGAACTAATACATCTGACTCTGTGCGCAAAGAATTCAGAGCTTGAAGAATGTATTGGTTGTAATCACTCATCGTCATAGATCCCCCAAATGTTCACGACATCTTCCGGTTCAATGCGGTTAGCGTAAAGCTCGTAAAGGGTGTGAATGTCCGCGTTGTCCATACCCAACTCAGTAAGAAGGTCCTGGAGGTATTTCTCCATTGTTGGATAACGTTGGAGCCATGGATCGTCCTCGCGGAGTGCGTCGGCGACCTCTTGCTCTGTCATCTGAGTAGGAACCTGGGGCTTTAGTTTCATTGATAAGATCTCCTTATGAGTGAAAAGGTCGGCGGGTAATCCCGCTCAATATGAGCTACGCCAAAGGCGTCAGTTGTGCTCAATCATCTTACCATCAACTGCGCCGCGCCAATATACTTTGACATCAAAGTCCTCGGTCATTTGTTGAATGAGAGACCCAAGCTGATGCAGCTCGACGACATTATCGCATTGCAATTCCATCTCGTACCCTTCTTCGGAGACCAGATACGCAGCGCTGCGGGTAATATCCAAGCGGACTTCAGTGATGTTCTCGTGGTCGCCGATGGTATCGATGAGCTCAGGGTTTGTGGGGATCATCAGAGTTGTGTGGTTTGTTTGTATGAAACTAATATACTCCAGACAGAGGGGTCTGTCTACTAGGCCTGGGCCACTTCGATGGGTGGCTTAGCCCCCATCCACTTGGCAGCCTACCATTGCTCCGCCAACTACCCCCAGAGGTATGCTCCAGATCCAGTTCTTTTTGGTCGCTAACGTACCGCCTGCTGCGCCACCTGCAATCCCGCCAATAATACTTCCCTCGATGCATGAGTTATCATCAACCTTTGCGTTGCCGTGAATTGCTCCGCCGCTATGTTTATGCTTGTGGTTATGCCTATGTCTGCGTGGTTCTATCCAAACCGGGTAGTGGTGATGATGCGTCCGTCGCGCACTTTTGTGCGCGTGGCCATGCCCTTTGCAAGGCACTTTTTTACGTTCGTACCAGGACCTAACCCGACCAGGGTTAGATTTAGATGTTCCTGGAATATACTCCTCGCGATATACTTTCTTGATGCAAGTTGTAGTCTTACTTCCTCCTTCTCTGTAGTAATCTGCAAGGGCGGGGGTTGGCATGACCCCCACGATTAGCGCTAAAGCGCCGATTGTTTTAGTTAGTTTGTTCATTAGAGTTTACCACCAACAACACCAGAGTTAACAACTCGAGTGTAATCATTAAGGGTCCCTTCTTGGAGGCATTTGAGATGCCAACGAGACATTGTCAATACACCTTCGTAAGTTGCTCCGGTGATGAAATGCTGCCCAAGAGGTTCTTTTAATATAGAGGTAAAAAGACCGAATCGAGTTTTTTTAATATAGAAAGCTTCGTCAATCCACTCGGCGTTTTCGGGAATGTTCTTCTCAATTGTTCCGCCGAAAGAGTCGGAAAGTTTTGCTTTTTTCTTTAGGTCTGTATCAATCATCGGAATCTTCTTCATCCTCTTTCTTTTTATTAAACCCAAAAGGACCTTCTTTCTCTTCCATCTTGAGACGAAGTGCGACAGTTCCGATAGACTCTAGGACTTTTAGGATGTCCTCAGATTTTGCACCCTCTCCGAGTTCTTTTGCTACGTACCAATATTTCGGCCAGAAAGTTTCGCCGGCCTTTTCGTAATCTTCGAGAGTGAGTAGTTTCATGGTTAAGAGTTGGTTAAATTGAAAAGTTTCCGCGCTATAGCGTTACATTAGGAATCGCGACTTCCTCGCCTCCACATGGCATTTGCCATCGCTCTCGATCGAGCTTTTCGTTCCTCGATTTCCTCAGGAGTCTCTACTTTCTTCACAAAAGGTTTACTCCAGATAATCTCTTTGGTCTTAAAGTCCCTCCTCCATCCTTCATCAAAGATGGTGCCGATTAGCTCAAGCGCACGGTTCTCGCGGGCAATTTTTGTTGCCGGACGTTTAGCTTTAGGGATGTCTTCGTGGAGAAGTTTGTCCAGCTCGCGAGAATCTTTGGCGTACCCACTAGGTGCTAACACATACCATACGTTCCATTGAGGCGACTCGTTGTTGGCGTTAGGCCATGGAGTTTTGTAGAACTCGATTAGCTCAAGAAGGCGCTTTTCGATAATGCTATCATCGGGCAAACCTAATTTAGGTATGTCCTCCCCTTTCTCGCCATAGCGCCGATGCAGCAAATCCTTGATGGAGGACTTGAGACGCGCGGGATCGGGGTAGGTCCGAGGCTTTTTGGCTTTGCGTTGAGGCATAGACCGGAGTTACTTTGTGGACTTCTCTTTATGACTATACCATGGGCAAGGCCTAGGCGTCAACTGCTTCTCAGCCACTTCAGGAGCCGACCACCCAAGGAGAACTTCGGCGTAGTCAAAAGCACGGATCACTCGGACTGTATCTTCGGACCTATTACACCCTCTCCCTACTAAAACGCTCATGGTTTGTAACTCTGTATCAATAAAACTAACTAACCCAAATAAATCAGGGCACCCAACATCTTTGATTGTTACTTTATCACCCACTTGATGTAGGCTGAAGTTCTTAGACATAACTAACTAACTAAAGAGAAACGTCGGAGCTGAAATCTGTTTTGGCTGGTAGCCACGGATTCACTGGGTCGTAAGGGGATAGGTATACGTTAGTGAGTGCGGCTTCGGCATCTGACCGGAGAGCAAAGGGCGGGAACAATGGGACCGGGAGTTCGCCGCTCTGCGCATTGGGGACTTTGAGATCTGAGGTCAGTACAATGTCGTATTGGGGGGAATGAGGGCCAAATACTGGCGAGGCAGGGTAGCCAATTACTGAGTACATAAGCTAAAATAGGCGGGGTTGCTTGGCGCCCCGCGACGCGGGCTTCGGAATGCGGGCCTGCAGGCGCACAGCATACTAAATGGCGGGCCTAATTGTGGCGGGACTTTTAGGCCGGGGCGGTGTCACAGTTTGGGAGACCTTTCAGCAAATACATTTATCGTTTATAGACACTTGATAGTACTATCTATAAAAAATCATGTTGGCTGTTTTATTACCATTTGCTAAAAGCATCGTATTGAAGGCCGTTGAATCTGAACAGGTAAAATATCTTGTAGTTGAAATTCTCAAGCGTATTGTTTCTAGAACAGATAACGACCTTGATGATCTTGTAGTGGAACAACTAGAAATTGCGTTGTTCCCTAAGCCTGCTGAAGCTCCTGCTGAAGCTGAATAGGAGGCTTACCCCACATAGCCCTACAAACATTGGGCAAGTGCTCTTCTAGGATGTCCTTACATCCAATTGCAATGTCCATTTGTTCTTTTTGTGTGCCATTAGCCGAACGGAGGTCGATATAATGCAGCCACGAACGTACAGTACCAGTCATATAAAGTCTAGAAGGCGTGGCTATAGGAAGGAAGAACCTAGCGGATTCCTTAGCGACTCCTTTATCCAACATTTTGTTGTAAAGCTTCTTCGATTGTTCGATCAGGACTGAGGCCTCGTCGTATAGTTCCGCCTTAACTTCAAAGGGCAAATCGTCCGTGGAGTTTTGGCGGTTTTTAGTATCTTGGCGACGGAGTTCTGGGACTTCGATATCGGTTAGCGCGCCGACATCTGCGTAGCGTTGTGAGAACTCCTGGAAAGAGAACGAGCGATGACGAAGGATTTGGGCTGCAATACCACGATTGGTATTGATCTCCAAGCACATAGATGCCATTTCAAATGGGCTCCAGTGACGATGCTTGATCAGGTAGCGAATCAATCTGTCAGAAGTATCGTAGTTGCCTTGGTTTGATGGGTTGGACACACGCGCCATGTCCGAGATAAGATTCTCTGCATCAGGAGTAACCCATACAAGTTTTACAGACATAAAAAAGAGGGTAATTGATTACCCCCTAATTATATCATAAATCGGGCTCTTGCTCATCTTCAGTAGGAAAAACGTAACCTAGTTCTTCAGCCCTTGCGCGAGCAGTTGCCTCGTCAGTAAACTCTTCAGAATTAGGCTGGCCGGTAATAAAACTAGAACCATCTTCTACTTCGACATAGTGAACTGCGTTAGGTCCGTGGCAAACGTGGTAAGTAGTCATTAGATTAAGCGTTGTAAGAAATAGTCCAACCTTTATTAATTAGACTAGTATAAGCGTTATTTGCTGCTGTGCTCCATGTTGTTTTAGCAGCATTCGTTCCATTGGCTATACCTAGAGAAATATTTGTAGCGCCATTAGTGTCTAATGAAACAAGAATATTTTCAATAGATTGAGCCGAAAGAGCACAATTGTTCCAAGCGCCATTGAACGCATTGGCAGTAAGAGTTCCAGTGGTGTCGAACATATTTGCTGGATAGGTGGTCATTGATGTGCAATTATTCCAAGTAAACTGAAAGTTAGTTCCACTAGAAAAATCAAATGCTGGAAATGATGTTAACAATTGGTTTGTTTGCCAGCAGTTTTGGAAGTTAGTTCCATTAGAAAAATCAAGAGTAGAGGGGTACGAAGTAATCTTCTTACAAGAATTCCAGGTGGCATTGAAATTAGTTCCACTAGACGTATCAATTGCTGGAAATGCTCCAGGAATTTTTTGGCAACTAGACCAAGTGCTATTAAAACTAGTTACATTAGAAGTATCGATCAAAGGAAAAGAAGTAGCAATATTAAAACAACCACTCCAGGTACTAGAAAGACTAGTTGCACCAGAGGTGTCTATGTAGGGGAACGAAGTCAACGAGGAACAACTCCCCCAAGCAAATGAAAAACTAGTTCCACTAGACGTATCAATTGCTGGAAATGAAGTAAGACTCGTACATGAAGTCCAAGCAGAGCTAAAACTAGTTACATTAGAAGTATCAATCAAAGGAAACTCGGTTAGTGAAACGCAATTGCGAAAAGCTTGATGAAGATTCGTTATAGTTGATGTATCAATAGTCCCGCTAATAGATGTCAAATTCTGAGCATTCCAAAAAGCGCGTCTCAAGCTGTTTCCTAGCTGACTTCCCCCTGTTCCAGTAACTGACGCAATACTCATTCCAGTTGTTTGATTTTGGTAGTAAGGGCGATATGTTGCTCCTTCTGCAGGAGTTATCTTAATAATATATTCTCCAGCAGTAGAGTATGTGTGAGTAGCACTGCTGCTGTTTGTATAAGAATCAGTATTTCCGTCACCCCAATCAACTTCGTATCCTGCTGAACCATCAGAACGCAACGTAAATGTAGATGTATTTGGAACCGTAGTATACTCTAAGAAAGCAAGACCTACCCCACCGCTAACTGATGGTAAAAGAAAAAACTTTGGTACGATTCTACCTTGGTTAGTTACATGATTATTACCACTGCTGCTAACAAGCTCCCAAGCATACCTTAATTTTCCTGAAACAAAATTAAAGTGAGCGGTCATTATTCTAGAGTTAGAGTAAGAAGGTTGTCGTTGCTGTCATAAGTCATAGTTGCCGTTGCAACTGTTGTCCCTGAAGCGCCTCCTAGTTTGTATACGCTCTGGGTTAAATTTGTTCCGGTGTATGTATTTGATACATAGTCATAAGCCGGGAGAGCTAATCCACCATCCACCATTTGGGTGGCTCTGGTTACATAGGGTCCTACTGCCATGGTTATAATATATTGTATTTAACTTTAAACTCACTTTTCTATCCTAACAACGTCGCCGTATTTAATATTTTCTTCCTTGATTCCTCCAGGTGAGATACACCAAAGCAACGGAGTTTCAGGTTCCTCCCAAGTCATCGGAGCAAATCCGTCAGTGTAGATAATCCCAACTGTATTTGTATGAGAATTCTCTGACGAGATCTTATTGAGTTCTTTCATGATAGGAACAAAACTTGTACCGCCTAAGCCAACGGGTTTTGGCACACCATCTAGGTCTTCAATATTACCTTGCGGGTAAAGTTCGGTATCAAAGTAATACAAGTATCCCGTAGTTCCTCGAGTAGAGTTAATAGCAAAGAATAGCTCGGAGAGGAAGTTTTGCAGAAGCTCTTCATCCACAGACCCAGAGGTATCTACAAACGCTGCTACATGGACCTTATTACCTCCTACGTCATCGATGTACATACCGTCGTGGATGAATCGACGATCGTATCCTTCAAAGTCTGCTCGTGATTGAGTAATGTACTTGTACAGCGCGTCTTTCCAGTTAATTGTTGGCTCAAGTAACTCTTTGAATACACGAGCCATGCCAGACCCTTTTACCCCGGCTTGTTTCATTTTGGCAATAGTCTTTGCCTTATTGATAATGTTTTTCCACTTTTCTTTATTTGCTTCCTTGCTTTCTCTATCACTATTTCCGGTTTGTTTTTCTTTACGAAGACATTCATTTACGTCTTCTTCTCCGTATTTATCTTTGAGATAGTTCTCGTCTTTGCTTTGCTTATCTTTAAGTATGGAGTAGATCTCTCTAACACCGAGATGTTTCAAATCATCGTCGTATATTGCTTCTTTTGGCAAAGAGATCTTGTTATCTTTAATAATCCCATTTACTACAATGTCTGCTGCAATATTTGCAGTCATCAAATCATCTAGGTCATTTGTCCTATCTACATGGTTAAGAGCCATGTGCAATACCTCATGTAGAAGTACTCCGCTGAAGTGCTCTTCGGTTTGGTTACACATCCACTCTTCATTAAGTAAAAGAGTAGTGCCATCCGTTGCAGCTGTTTCGATAGACTCATCTATTTTGTACTCGGTGTGAAGAAGAATTGTGCCAAAGAACGGCGAGCTTTTAAGTAACTTAACTCTAGATTTAACGAATCTTTCTTCAAAATTACTCATCGCAAGAGCTCCTGGTATTTTTTCATAAAGTCTTTTGTATCCGAGTCTTTAGCTACAATTTTGATAAATGCGCCCTGAAGGTTCTTTGCTTTCAGAGCAATCATCGCGTCGCTCATATACAAACCAACGTAATCTTCTGTTGTTCCATTCATGAGCCACTTCAAACCTTTGAATACATTATCTGCAGTTTTTGCTCGATTAATTAATGCACCGCAAACAGCATAAATTAGAGAGGGTTCGTGAGGTACAGGAATATCTTCGCCATCAAAAATCAGATCTACGTTTGGTAGCTCGGTGTAGATAGTTTGGTAAGCATAAAACTCTGACGCGGCGCCTGAACCCACGGCAGATTCAATACTCAGATCAATGTTGAGTAGGGTATTTGCGAACTCCCAAGAACGAGGAGAGGGCCAAGCTGACTGATTCTTCTCAAAGTTATAGAGAAGCTGGGGTCTGAAGTTCAGGAATGCTAGAATTTTTTCATTGATCCCGGCGCCTATGGCGTATTCTTTCCATGAGTCTAGACTCGAATCGATATGAAAATGGATGAATCGATTTGCTACAGGAGCCGGCATTTGAGAAATAGCCGCGCGGTCTTCGGTACGATTACCTGCGGCAACAATAAACCAACCTTCAGGGACTTTATAATCACCAACCTGGCGATCTAGAATAAGCTGTTGAGCAATACCCATAACACTCGGAGAAGCCATGTTCAACTCATCGAGAAACAAGATCCCTTCGCCAGAGGTGGGCAAGAACGACGGAGGAGCAAAGTAAGCCCGGCCATCTTTAGTATATGGCAGACCTCTGATGTCTGTAGGTGCAAGCTGAGAGATACGGAGATCTATAAGCTCGAGATCCTTGTCTTTAGCAACCTGAGTCACTGCAGAAGACTTACCAATACCAGGTGCTCCCCAGATGAATACGGAATGCTTTACTTTATTCTCGATCAACGTATTGAGAGATTTAGTAAGGCTACTGATCGTACTCATGAAAAATGCTCCTCGGGTAGAAACATTCTATCACAAGGAGCGCAGGTTGTAAACGGCTAATTAGCCAATTTTAATCTCTTTTGGTTTTTGCTCTTCTGGGATTACTCGTTTGAGTCGGATGGATAAGATACCACTCTCTAATTTGGCATCTTCTACATATACATTATCTTCTAGGTATAGCACTTTCCTAAACGATCGTTTAGCAATTCCTTGGTGCTGATAGATATAATCGTCTTTGTCATCTATCTTACCCTCGACAGTTAATTCTTGACCTTCTGATCGAATTTTAAGGTCATCTTGTGTATATCCCGCTACTGCAAAGTCAACGTAGTACTCTTCTGAGTCTTCGGATTTTTTATAAACGTTGTACTTAGGGAAACTTGGGGCCGAGGCGTTATTAATTTTATCTAGTGTTGTGAAATGCTGATCAAACCCAATTGTATGCGGTCTGTAAGGCGTAAAAAATTCAGCAAAATGTGCGTGTAAGGGTACCATATTAAATATCCACCTTGAAAAAGCGTGGGATAGAATTGTGTAGAATCATACAGATCTCTACAAGTATAATTTAAACATTTTTCGATTAAAGATAGTTGGATAGTGCACTATATATCCAAGAACTATGAAAAGACAGATAATTTTAGGTCTGGCACTGTTGGGAATTGCTACCCCGGCAAGTGCTGACATTACGCATAAGATGCAAACATCTATTCAGCTCACAGTTGACGGAGCTGGTAGTGTTGCAAATAGAATCGGCTCGACTTATTCTGCGTCGGGTAATAACATTACTCTAGATACGGCAGGTGGATTAGGATCTTTAACTGCAGGTTCTGCCGTTGGTTATTCAGCCGCAGATTATAGCGTAACAAATGCGGGAGATGCCTTCTCTTTTACTGAGTCATTTGTCGAAGGAGATGCAACTCCGACAGCAACTACAGTTACCTCAGGTGTTGTTGGTTCGCTGCCTATGTTAGGATCGACAACAACTACATCTGGTGGAGTTGCAGGATCTCTTGCTGGTACAATTGGCTCCGACGGCGTGATGACAATTACTGCCGGTGGCGCAGGTACAACTGCAATTGGACAATTCATCTCCGAACTTTCTATCGACTGACGTAAATGGATAGGCTACATGAGGCTGTAGGATTAGGGCTGGTTTTAGGAATCATTCATGGTCTTACAGCCTCGGTAGGTGCTGTGCCAGTGGTTCCTAACTTCTCTCAAGGCAGTATGACAAGCCATACTGAAACTACCTCTAAGATTGTAGAAACAATTAACTCTATTGATTACAATACAGGATACACTTACTCGGTTACTGGGTCAAATATAAAAAATTCCGGTGAAAGTATGACACCACCAACGGCTCAGATAACCGGGAATGCAAACGGAATATCAGCGACATGGACAGGACTAGATCTATCGAAGAAACCAAACTGGGTGCAAAAAGACCCTGGAGCTTCTTTTCAATTCACAGAATCTTACCTTGGGCCGGGACTACAAAATCAAACGATAATCCAAAGAACAACAGAAATACAAAGCATCACAGATACTACAAGTATCTTTACGCAATAATTGGCTGTGGACTATTATCTCCGACTCCAGCATTTTCTGAAACTGTGGGTGGTGTTAGTGCCACAGCTTCTCCTGTTGCTAATTCTTCAGGTAGTGTTACTAATCAAGCAATACAAGTTTTACAAGGCCCATACATCACAAACACTTATGGCGGTGGGGTCCAGTGTCAGGGACCAACTATGAACTTTACTCCGTACGTAACAGGTGCGGTGGCAGCTCAGAAACCTTATCAGGACTATTACGATGATCCTGTATATGATATGACGGATAACTTTGGCGCCTTTGACGAAGATGGTAATCCGATTGGCGACGGGATATTAGATAACCCTGGCGATATTATATTTTATAAAAAGACTAGAACTGGTCAGAAAGATAATTATAACTTAGGAGTAGGATTTTCGATTACATGGTCCAATCCTATGGACAGAGAACTTCAGCAGCTATGTAAAGATGCCGCTCAGGCTCAAATTGATCTAAATCAACAGATTCTTTCTAGTAAAAGATTAGAGTTTGAGTTAGCAAGATTAAGAAATTGCGGCAACTTAGCTAAAGACGGCATTCAATTCCACCCTCGCTCGCCATACTATAAAATCTGTGCTGATGTTTTAATTGATAATCCGCCTAAGCACACTCATCCACATGTCCATGCTATTTCTTCAGAGCCTTCCGCAAAGCCTGAATCGCATTCACACGATCGCGCTGAGAATCTCGGCGCTCCCTTACAGACTCGACCTTTGAAGTCTTCCCCCGAATAGAAGCGATCTTTTTAATAACTTTCTTAGTTATAGGTTTCACTGCTCTGAGTAATATATCGGCAAATGGTTTTGCCATAAGAGCAGATGTTGTTGCTACCACGGCAATAGAAGCTGTTGTAACTACTGTTCCTGTGGGAGGAAGAGCATTAACTGCTTGTTCGATTATTGTTACGTCTTTAGTCTCTACTATACATTGCTTTCCTTCTAGTCTATATCCTGTAACTTCTTTACGTCCGCTATCAAATATAAGACCTATAGGCTGAGAATCTAATAGCTCTTGAGTGGGGCACTCGATGTTACTTTCTGGAGGAGTGGGGGTTGGCGGAGTATTTGGAACTTCAGGTGTAACGGGTGGCTCTGGTACTTCGGGCTCTTTTTTCTTTTGATCTGTTTTAGCTTTAGGAGTCTGAAGTATTACCTCAGGCTCGAATTGTATAGGTCTAAAATATGGAATACCACCATCGCATAAAGTTAGATTACCCTTTGGGTCATCTTCTAACAATTGCATATTGTCGCTCTGTCTTGCTTCAACGCAACCGGGTATATCTACAATTGGCCTGCCTATTTTAGTAGTGATTGGATCTAATCCAATACGATTAACGACCGGGGAGCGAATCTCCCACGGCCGTATTTCTGCTATTTTTATTTCTCTAGATCTAACGTTTATTTCACGAATTCTAATCCCAACCTCTGGTATTTCCATCACTCCTCATCTTCTTCAAAACCAGGTGGATAATTTTCTGCCTCAAAGCGTACTCCGATAATTTCATCGGAACCGTCAATTTCTTCAACTTCTGGATGATCAGGACTTAACTCCATAAGCTCTTTTACTTTCTCAGGAATTGGAGGAGTACCGCGTCCTTCTTTTTTATTACCTAGAGCTGCTGCGGCCATCATTCCCATAAAAGGGGAGTTGCTAGAGGTTAGTTTTTCAAGCAGAACTGTTTTTTCTTTTAGTTCAAAATCTAAAATTTCTTTTTTCTTTTGCCACTTTTCAATATTTATCCCTATCATGGAGATAAATGCTACCAAACCAAGTCCCCAGGTACTAAAAGCAAAAATGTACACAAATATTGTTGCCATGGGACTAACTCCTAGTTACTAGTTCAATTATACAATGAAAGGGGCGATATGTCACCCCTTAGAAGACGATTTTCCTTTACATTTCCACTTACGCCGTGATAGGCACATTGGAGTATTACGATCTTTTCCAGAACAATCTTTATTGTGGGACTTCATGTCACCGTAGCTCCTAGCGCAATAGCTATCCCCGCGCTTGGTTCCAGGAGCAATTTTGTATCCTTTTGCGCCGTATCTTACTTTCTTTTTCTTACCCTTTTTGTCTGTGTAGGTGTGAGTATACTTTTTACCGTCATCTGCGTAATCAGCTTCTTCTTCTTCCTCTTCCATTTTTTCTTCGCACTCGCACCAATAAGAGTACTCTTCTTCAGACATATCCATGTCATCCCCGATTTCTTCCTCGAGCATTTTGGATTTGTCTTGATCTCCTACAAGATGGGATTTCTTTTTAATCTTAGGTCCTACCGTTTCAGCAAAAGATGGATCAATCTTCCATCCTTCGGGTAGAAGATAATCATTCTGGTTTGTAGACATTCTCGCTTACGCTCCAGCCTTCAGGGATGTTAACTTCAGAATACATTTCCATTTCGGCGTTAGAACCTTTGGGTACACAGTTAGGAACTTTCTTACCGTTCTTAGTCTTCATGCCGATCATCTCGTAATCTTTCCAGCAAGGATCGTCATCTTCTTTGTGCTCAGTGGTTTCTTCTTTACCCATGGCTTTTTTAATCGCTTTATCTTTAGCCATTAGATAATCTTTAGAATCGATGTCGCCATCTCCATCGTGATCTTTTTTCTCTCCCATTTGGGGCTTCATGTTCATCATGGTATTGTGCTCTATATCGCGATATTTTTCTTTAAACTATTCTTTAGTCTTCCAACCGTCGGGAACAACTAACTCAACTTCTTTATCTTCTGATTCAAAGATAGGAGGTCCGTCTTTCATTTTCTTTTTTGTATCCTGCTTGGAGATCATACCCTCTCCGCCAGCACGTGCTTGGTCGATGTTCATCATAGTCCTAATAGCTCATCTAATGTACTTTCATCGATTCTAGAACCAGAGTTAAGTTCAGATAGTTCATCACGTTTTGCTTCTTCGTGGCAAACTTTTGTGATCTCTGTAAGTACTCCCATGACATTGGCTCGCTCCCATTCTGGGATCTCGCCCATCGCACTAAGTTCTTTATACTTATTTAGTATTTCTACCAGGATGATGTGAGACAGCTCGCGAATAGCAATCCAGTTGTCCCTGACATCTTCGTCTGTTTCTTCTTGAAACCGATGAGATTGCTTAATAAGACCTATAAGAGTTTTGCCTACGTGGGCAATAGATTTTGGACCTATTTTTTCTAGGTCGATAGTTTGAATCTGGTCGATGAGCATTTGCTGCGCATCAGCACCAAACTCCGAAAAGTTTTTATGGATTCTAGGCATTGCCTGTGTTGTATCTAATCATGTATTGTTCCGATCCTTCTGGGGAGTAAGTAATAAAAATAACTGCAGTGCCGCTTTCATCTAGCTCTACAGATACGTCCATTTCAAGATCGAAAGGAAGAGAGTTTGAGATTTGTTTCTTTATAATCTGAGAAAGTAAATCTTCAGAGATAGTTTCAAAAATAAGTTCAGGGATCCCAAAGAACCTTCTATAGACTCTTTCACCCACTCTTGTGTCAAGTATCTCAATTATTTGTTGGCCTATTCTATCATAATTAGAGGCGGTCTTTAATCCGCCCTTGCCATCTAACTCAAGAGGATAGGACAACCCAAACAATGTGGTTTCGGTGAGATCTGCTTTGTCCTTGAATTTGCCCTTAGTTACAATGTTAGGGAACTCTCGGTTGTATTTATTGACTTCGTAGTTGTCTGCTCTGGTGTTATCTCTGACGCCAAAGTTAGCTTTGATCTTTTGTAGTTCTTCGTTATCTACTCTTGGTAGAGATGTTTCAAATTCATTTGCCATGGTGATTAACCTGTACTTAGTTGCTCAAATTGATTATTTAATTCGATAATTACAGCATCGCTTAATTGCTGAGCAAACTCATCTGCTCCAGGAGCATTGACGTTAACCGTAACGTAATTATTTACAGGAGATGAAGACCCTCCTCCGCCATATAAATTACCATTTAGTGAAGAGTTGGGAATTACAATAGTACCAGAGCCTAAGTTTACGAGCTCGGGTCCGTTTTCTCCTACAAGAGTTAAACCAGAGCCAACTCCTCCTAAGAATCTACCCCCTCCAAATAGGCTGGCGAGGGTATTAACAATATTACCTCCCAAGTCTTTTAACCCATCATATGCAGACGAGAATCCTTCTTTTATAGTATCAACAATGTTACCAGGTAGTTCAAAAACAAATCTAGATAGACTCTGAATTGGTCCCTCAGGGCCAAAGAAGTTCATGAAGTTTTTAAACCCACCTTGAGCCAGTCCAGAAACATTATTCCATAAGTCACCAAAAAACGAGCCAATATCTTCTACAAACTTACCTACTCCCTCAAGAACTCCAGGGCCAAGCATATCAGCAACAATACCGCCAAGTGTGTTACCAATAGCGCCTCCTATAAATGTTCCCGCCGGACCACCAATAAGCGTTCCGAGCCCAGCTCCAAGTGCGCCGCCGGCCATGCCGATTGCCGCAGCTCCAGCTTGTTGTCTAGTGCTCTCTCGGTTTTTATTTTTAAGAAACTCTTTTTCTTCTGGAGATAGTCTATCGTCTGCATCAATTTCTCTAGCCTGAGCGGCTCCTCCGCTAAAAATACCTCCTATAAGTAAAGCACCAAGGGCTGCACCAGCTATTCCTCCTGCGGCTCTGCGTGCTCCTCTTGCTAATATTCCTCTAGTGCCAAATCTACTTGCAAATCTAGAAGCAACTGCAGAATCTCCGGTCCCTATAAGCCCTCTATTAAGCGCATTGCCAGGATTTCCTATTCCACCGCGAGCAAATCTAGTTACTGCGTCACCGGCCTGTGTAAATCTGCCCGGTCTTACAGCAGACTCAAGTCTAGGAGTAAAACCTCCTCCAGGCACGGAAGCATAGGGCGCTTGAGAATTAAGAGGTAGGGGTCCAATAGGTGAGGTATATGCAGTACGTCCTAATCCTCCTGTAAGTCTACGCAAAGGGTTCATTCTAGGAGAACCCCCACGGCGAGTTCCTCGTTGCGTATCTCTTCTTCTTCTATTAGGGTCAGCACCTTGGTCTAGAAATGAGCCACCAGGATCCAGTATCCTAATTATCTCCCTCATGTATCTTAAGACTGCAGACTGAAATCCAGTTAATCTTTCGCCTGTAACCTTATCAAATTGACCCTTAGAATCTCTGCCTGGCCTGAAAAGACCGCCAAGACCTCGGCCTCCTCGACGTCCTAAAGCTTTATTTAGACTATTTTGAATTGATGTAAATGGTCCTTGTCCTCCAAGGAACTTATCAATTCCCAAAAGAGAAGCAATTCCACCAGTGGCAAGAACACCAGTTAATAATCTCCCATCAGAAAATATAGTTTGGATGCCTTTACCTAATCCTGCAAGTAAAATTTGAAGTAGAGAGAATGCAGTTTTTGATAGTTCTCCTATTATATTACCAAGAACAGAAGCAATAGCTCCTGCATCAAGTCCCATAATAAATTTAGCAATATTATTAATTAGTCCCCTTATTGCTTCAAATATTCCATCTATGAGTTTATTAATACTTTCCGCGCTAAGATCAAGACTACCTCCATTAAATATACTCTTAATGCCTACAACAAATTTATCAAAGATACTCAAGAACGACCGAAACTCAGGAGACTCGAAGAAATTACCGAGCTTCTCAAATATTTCGGTCAGAAACGTAGCACCTGCTAAGATCGGCTCTAGTACATCAAAGCCTTTAAATACATCTTGTAATGTTTTGTTTAATTTAGCAAATACGCCTTCTTCCCTGTCAAAAATACTCCTTAGTAAGTTAGCAGTTACATTTAAAAGATTTCTACTAACTTGCTCATCAAGTCCAAAAGCTTTAACTTTTCCTCCAACCTCTCTTAAAGCTCCAAATACCCCAGTATCAGAAAATAAACCACCAAGCTCTATAAAAAGAGTTTCTAATGGCCTTACAATTCTTCTAGATTGGGCAAAGACCGGATCTTCTTTAAATATTCTAACTGTTTCTAATAAAGCTTCAGTTCTTATTACTGCATCTTCGCTATTAAAGCCTCCTACTTGTCTAGCTATTTCTTTAATTCTATCTAGGCTTGCACCTCCTACTCCCTGACTTAGTTGTAAAAATTCGTCAAAAGAAATATCTCCTGTAGCAAATTTTGAAATTAGTTGTCCTTGCTCACCTCCTATTATGCTTTTGCTATCTTGTACAAACTCAGCAAGATACCTTGAGCTTTCTTTTAATTTTCTTTGAAGCTCTGGGCCTGTTGCATCAAAGTCTAAAAACGCAGCTAAACCTACAGAATCTTCAAATACTTCTTGTGTAATTTTACCTTCTGCTCTTAGTTGTTGTAATGACCCAACAACATCTTTAGCAATTACTTGTGAAACATCTCTTCCAAACCTACCAAATTGCGCTAGTCTTAGACCAAGATTTCTTGTTAATTGACCTGTTGTTTCAGCTTGTTTTAGTCCCTGTGTTCCTACGGCATTTTCAAACTCGCGATTGATTTGCGTAAAAGCATTTTTTACGACATCAAGCTTTAGACCCTGAACCAGGAACTTATTATCAAGTTCGCGCGAGAGTTTTTTAAACTCGCCAAGAGCTTTCTGAGTATTGGCTTTAATGTCTAATGCTATATTTGCCATGGTTTATTTCTCCGGCTTATTACACTGGGCGTTATATCTAGCCTCTAATGCTTTACCAACGTCATTGGCGCAATTCATGACCTGCTGAGTAAAGTTATTAACTAAAGTTCTTTTTGCAGAGTTATACTGGGCCTCTCCAGAAGCTTTTTGTTCGGCCTCTAAATCAAGTTGCAATTTAACCTGGCCTTGATTAATTGTCTCTCTACCACATTTTGCAACGTCGTAGGTAATTCCTGAATCTGCAGTAACAACTACATCTAGCCAAGAAGAGTAATAAGTTGTGATTCTATTGACTTGTTCTATTTGCTGAGTAGGACCGAAAGAAGTAAATATTCTAATCTCTTTACCCTTATCATCCATTACGGATCTTATGTCTATAACTCTGTTAATTACAACGTCTCTGTTATCAACCGCTTTCTTTACTTCTCCGCACTTAGCCTCGTTCCATCCTACTTCTGTCTGTTCTGGAGGTTCTTGTTTTTCGCCCTCGCTAGGAGTTTCTCCACTTTGCTCCTCAGGAGATGTTTGAGTTGGCTGAGTGTAAGGAGCATATACACTTACCTGGCCATCATTAACTGTCCACTCTGGAATCTTCTCTAGAGTAAAATTAAGGTCCGCATTTACGAGCAAACCGTTATCCCACATTTTTTCTGTAATACTTATATCCTTTATAACACACGGGCCAAATGTCTTTTTACCCCATACAAACTCTAATACCTGAGGACCTGCAGAGGCGCCATTATCAGCACCGCCGGCGGTCATCAATAACTTAAATAACCCTTGTTCTAAATCTTCAACTTGTCTACCAAATACATATCCGTTCAGCTTAATGCCACTAAATTTAAGCTTTGGATTAGACATTCTTTGAAACTGGAGCGGAGTGCCCGACTCTTTAGCATCCATAACTCCCCAGGTTTCTGATTCTGAATATTTAGGACCTAAAGAAAGTCCTAGTTCAGAAGGATTGAAAAGAAATTGCCAGGCACCATCAGTTCGGTTTGAAGGAATTACATTTAAATTAAAATCTTTAGGAGTATTTGGTTGGCGGTCTGGTCGAACAGTTGTAGTTAAACCACGAGGAATATTAACGCCAAACAAAGCCGCAAGAGAGGACGCACCAGAGATTACTTGGTTTACAATTCCATTTTCGTTACCAACATAAATAGGTCCGGTTGGCACGTTGAATACGCTACCTGCAACTTGGTTAATTCCTGTGCCGACAATAGAAGATAGTTGTGGATTATCTTGGAGTAAAGATCCTGCTAAAAAAGAAGTTCCAGCTAAAATACCCTGCTGTAAACCTATAGGTATTTCTGAACCTAGAGCCTTTTGTTTATCTTGAGCAGCTTGTTGATCTTGGGTAGGTGGCTTATTTCCTTTTACGTCAGTAGTTGGAGCGTATGTTTGAGTATTTACTTGATAGTCTGTAGATCCGTCATACCACTTACTCTGATCAGTGTCCCACTTAGGAGGAGTGGTGTCTCCCAGAAAACTAGGAAGGTTATTATCAGAGCTAAAAAAGTTTGGAGATGACAAAGGATCTCCAGTTGTGCCGATTCCTGTACCTCCATACAAATCGCTCATATCGGCGGGAGGCTCGAACTTAAGATCGATTCCTAAATCCAGGCCTACATTGAATATATTTTGAGAAGCAGGTGTATCTGTAGCCGTAGGATTGGCCGGTGTTCTAGAATTAAATCCTGTTCTTTTCCAGGGTACAATATAGGCAATTGCATTCTGCAAACTTCCGTCAAAAGACTCAAACTTTATTTCTTTTAATGTAGAAACAACGTCTGTGTTTGCTCCAAATAGGTTTTGCGCAAAACTTACAGGATAGGTGTTTGCAGAAGTATTTTTACCATATACATAATAATCAGACCCTCCTTCTCCTGCTGGAGAAGAACCTTCCGCGTCTGAAGTAGGTGGCTGGTTTTTTGCTTTGTTATATTGACCCGTATCAGAAACAGTACTATCAGTTTTATATAGCTCTGAACCTAGCTTTTTCTGTGCTTCTTTTAGAGCAGCGTCTTCTCTTGCTAAAGTATCGGCCAAGCTTTTAGAATCACCTGGCCGACTACCATCGTCTGCAATATTATACCTACCGGCAATGTCGTCTAGATCGAGTGCCACTGAAATTTTACATCATCTATCCAATACTTTAAACTGGATCGTCGGAATGGTCTATGCTCCATTTAATCGCGTTCATTACAACTCCTTCTGGCTCCCAGTCCCAATCTGCAAAGTACTCATTCTTTTTAATGGAGTCGGTCATCCATTGAAACACTGCAGATCCCACCAGCTCTGGCATTCTGGCCAATCGAGATGTATTCCTCCAGACACACTCGTACCTAGATCCCTTAGAACCATCAAAGGTCTCTACCTCTTTGAGAATCCCCAGTACTTTCTTCCGAATGTACGTTTGCTTTGATTTACTGAGTTTGTGCAAAATATTTTTCTGAGCAGTAGAATCTCCCCAGTGCGTACCTTCGGGCTTTTCTGCTCCCCTTTCAGAAACTTTGTTAATGTATTGATCAGCATTGATTTCTTTGGCAAGTTCTTGTAGTTTTTTAGTAGAGACTTTGGCATCTTTGTTTACCTCAATAATACTATCGGGCTTAGATCCGAAGTACAATCGAGCAACGTCAATGCATTGTTTATCTCCGTCAAAGGCGTAGGCTAGGGCAATAGAGAATCTCTTAGCTTCTTCAAAACTTGTAACCTTCTCTTCTGTGAATATGATTCCGCGGTGTTTCGGAAACTCTTCTGTACTCGAGAAACTGTTGTGGATAACTGTAAACTCGATTCCAAGCGATTTAGCACGTTCTTTAATTTCTTTAGTTGATTCTCCATTGTCAAAGTCAATAGCAAATACTTGACAAGATTTGAAAAGTGTTTCGATTCTACGAGGTCGTTTCCAATGCGGGCACTCGTTAAAGATAAATGGTGACCAAGTTTTACCCTGAGAGATCGCTCTTGCAAGAGAAGTAGGAGAGACTTTATCGATAATAGAACCGAGCCTTGCCCCAATCACACTTACCTCATTACGAGGATTGCCAAACTTATCTATCCAATCTTTATACTGAAGTTTGATACTTGGTTTGTGATCCCAAGTTTCTTCATCGAGCGAAACAAAAATAGAATTCATAGTAATACCCCTTTCCCTGATTGTCACAATTATTTTGTGATAGGTCCCACTTTCTTGGGATCGTAATCTGGATCATAGAGCCAGTTTGAATCACAATGAGTCATGTGGTTACAGATCTCAAGTCGTTCTTCTTCTGAGATTTGATTGAGGAGCCGGTCGGCAAGAGCATAGATTTTCTTTGCTTCTCCTTTTACAGATTCCCAAGTTCTCACAACATAGGGCATTTTCTTACCCATGTTAAATCCATCACGAAGACGAAGAACATCGAGAACCATTTCAACACTTAGAGCAACGTCTTTGCTGGCTTTAGATTCTTGAAGAGCAGACCAAGCTTTGTCGACAGAAGTAATCAATAGTTTTCTCTGAGCCCAGTAAGGATGGCGAGACGGACGACTATTATACTCCCAATCTTGTTTCATCAAAGTACGAAGGTTATCAGCTCGTTTGTCAATCATCAAGAAACGAGTAGATTCATAAGCATCTTCAAAACTATTCAGAGTAAGTTCAGGGAGCCAAGGTCCTTTTGCTTTACGTTTGCGAATTGCATAGGCAATAAGCATAAATCGAAGGAAGCTTTCCAAAGCAGCTTTATGCATCTGGACTTTCATGTAGGGCAGAAGAGCTTCGGAGTAGAAGTGAACGTCCTCTCCTTGTTCTCCTTTGCATTTTTCCATGAAGAAGTCGGCGCAGTCGCGCAACAATCGGATGTATAGCGTACGAGGTTCTACTTTGTATTTCTCGCACAAAAACCGAATGTGTGAAGCAGGATGGACATCATGCCCAGCCTTCTCGGACATTTCTTCAAGTTCGTATAGTCGATAGGTGGCAATAGGAGCCAAGCGAGAGATAGCACCGGAGTCTAGATCGTAGGTAAGTTCAGGTTTCCATTCGTTGCAGTTTGCTAAGATAACCGTGTTTGCAACGACTTCCACGGCATCTGTTCCTTTATTCTCAACTCTCTCCGTACCCCCAGTAACAACAGACTTGAAGCTATGAGCTGTGAGCATTGACTTCAGACCTTCAGTAGTAAGGTCATCGTTGTACGCCAGGTGCGAGGTAATAATCTCTCCTTGATTGAAGCGAGAGCCAAAGTCGCCCATGGCAGTAACTTCATACCCGAGGTATTTCATTGCATCGAGAACTCCGTTGAGGGTAATAGTTTTACCGACTCCAGGTTCTCCAATAACAACGCCAGCTTTACGAAATCCGTGATTGATGACTTCAGAAGTTCCAGGGTGGACGGTTCCACTCCGGCCAACAACAGCTCGGCCAAGAATCAACTTGATCATCTTGGCTTCGAACTCTGGGAAAATCTTTACGATATCTTCAAAGCAAAGATTCTGAATCTCTTCTTTAAACCAGGATTTTTCTGGGAGGTAGGAGAAGATAGGGCTGGTGCTTGTGTTCTTACCCAAAGTTGTATCGGGCTTGAATGCAATACCTTGTTCATACAAACCTCCGCCCATCTTTTTGTGATAGCGGGCTTTGAGAGTTTGGAGGCCGAGAACATGGTCAACAATGTCGGATGCGCGGCCTTGGCGATAAATAACGAGAGGCAGGGCAAATTCTGCTTCCTCTGCAGTTAGTCCGTCGCCATCTTGACCCGAAGCAATACCAAGAAGGGTTTTCTGAATACCTTGAAGATAATCTTCGTCGGCAGGCATAGCAACAGAGAACCCATTAGGAAATTCGATTCCTCTGATCGGAGTAGGATCACCCCAAGTATACAAACTATGGTAGCTTTGAAGCTTTGCCCCATAGTCAAAACGTAAAATACATCCTTTCTTTTGCAACCAAGGAGTCAGGTTGTTGTACATCTCCGCAGGAGTACTGGGAGTTAGGGTTGCGAAGGCTGAATCGTGTTCTTTCTCCGACTTTTTTCTTGGCATAAATCATCTCCACTAGGGAGTTCTATTATAAACCCCTCCAGACGGTTATGTCAAGAGGGGATAGCCAGTTTATAAAGAGATAGATTCTAGAACTTGATTGTCTTCGTCATACAGAGTAGCAACGGCATCGGGATAGTTATTATCGATCCTGTCAAAACTAGAACTTCCAACAAAAGTAGATCCTTCTTCGTTATCAAACGAGTGAATCATTATACTCGCTGTTTGACGTTGAGTTCCTTTGTCAGTTTGTCTAACTCCAGATACGCTAAACTTTAATGGCGTACCATTAACGTAGGTGTCGTCATATGGTGAGTCAGTTACTTGGATATCAAACATACCATCACCACGATGAGTGATTTCAAACTCATCCCGAGGTAGTTTGCTTTCAAGTCTATCTATTTTGTTTTGAATTTTTTGAATTCTTTTGTATTTTGTAACAGGATCTAGACTTTCTAGTCTGTCTTCCAGTTTATTTATTCTGGAGAAAATACGATCAAATTTATCGCTTGAGATAGTCATGGTAATGAGGAACAATGAGAAAACCCAACACGCATGATGGGTTATGTCATTGTTTCAATTACCTTTCATCTTTGCTAATTAATTTTGTATTTCATAAGATGTAAATTGCTTTAGTTTCTCTTTGATTTCATCACGAATACCTTTATAGGCTTTGATGGCTTGCCTCACCGCTTTCTTACAGAGTTTATCTTCTCCGCAATCTTTAAGATTTTGTTCTTCATACTTGATTTTTTGCTTCGTATCCTCGTCCCTAACGACGAGTTCTTTGCATTTGTCAAAATCTTCTTTAGGAGCTTCCAGACAGAGCTTCTTGTTTCTCCCCTTGAGCTCAGGGTTACCCTTTTCTTTACGGATACGCTCTGCTTTCTTGAAAAAGAGTTGTTTGTCGTGGTCGCTAGTCTTAGAGAGTTCAGGGAGGTACATCCCGTAAGATAAGAGGAACTTCTTTGCGGACTCAAGGTGGTCCGGCCGGTTTGATCTATCGTTAGACTTAAGTACTTTTGATAGGTAAGAGGTATCTTTTTCTGAAAAACACCAAGTAGCATCTTCTTCATAGAGATCAAAAAATCGTAATGGTGAGCCGGGCAGGAGTCCGTCACCGATGTCCCCTACCTCTACTTTAACAGTATAGCACTCTCGTGCTTCTTTAATTTTCAATCCTTCTTTTCGGAGATAGTAGTCAACAACTTCTTTATCTCCTCGCATACGAGGTAACCATGGACCTGTATTACACCACAGAATCTCGTGGTCATTTGATACAAGGCCTTGCCAATCACCATCGAGTGTGCCAAGGAGGACTTGTCGTTTGCCAAGTTTAGATCGCTTAGAAGCATTACGCTTCATCCGAGCAATCTTACCTGCAATATCATCGGCCTCAAAAAACTCTTTAGAAAAGTAATGAAAGCTAGAGTTTTTGCTATCAATGTATTCGTAGCCGATATCTTGCACAAGGACAAAATTATCTGCTTTAGGAGCACGGCCGGCTTTGTACTCCTGCATCTTAAGTTTATGAGCTTCGATGTGACGCCAGTACCCTTTACCATTAACAGACGCATCGTCTCCTACAAATCCCTTATAATCGTCGGCAATGACAGCTACGTAATCAAATGGCTCTAGCATATCAGGCCCTCGGTTTAGCCGATAGGCCCACATGGCTTTAATAATCTTACGAAGCAATTGCTCGTCTCCTTGAGCAACCTCCTCTGCAATATCGTAAAATCCGTTGATAAAATGAGCGGCTACTTTAAAGTCAATAATATAAATAGGAAGGAGTGGAGAGGTTTTAATCTCAAATACGTCCTCTAGTAACTCGGACTTGAAATCATAATTAATCAATTAGCAACCTCCATACGGACATTTCCATGAGAGGAATATCCAACAAGTTCAAAATCAGTTTCAGGATCGAGATCGAAGATAGCTTTATCTGGGTTCATTTCAATTCTAGACTTACCCATTGGGAAGTTCTTAATAATCTCAGAGATGGCTTCTTCGTTCTGAGAATAAATGTGGTTGTTAGCAGAAGCAAACATAACAAACCTAGGAGTTAGAGATGCATCTTCTGCCATCTTGGTGCAGAGCAATCCGTATCGGAACATATCCAACGGAACTCCTGTTGCCATGTCGTTAGATCGAGCGTTTACGAGAATGTCGAGAAACTGACCATCACTAGAAAAAGTGATGTTAGGGTGACAAGGAGGACAATGCAAAGACTCGTAAGCAGGATTAAAAGTCTGAAGAACAAGCTGTCGATTAGTTGGGTTAGTCTTAAGTTGTTCCCAAATCCACTTGAGCTGATCGAACGGGCCGGGGCGAAAGTTCTCCCATTCCATATGTTGCTCAGGACAAACTTGAGGGAATGCTCTCCAGCTTCGTCCATAAGCTCCGGCAAGACGTCCTTCTGCATCGGCAAGGAAATCCCAGAAATGTTTTGCAGGGCCAAGATTACTGACTTCATAGTTTCCATTGACATCCCACATGAACTCCCTGAAAAGGTTCTTTACGGGCATTTTGCGTAGAGTTAGGGCGGGGAATCCGTCTCGTAGATCGATCTTGATTGTTTGTCCGAATACTTGCTTATAGCGGAGATTATTACGACCTACGACCTCAATCCCATCTTCCAGGATTTCCTTAGCAATCCTGATATATTGTTGGTCAAAAGAAAGGGCCATAGATGTTTTGTAACTACGACCCTATCATATCATATTTAGTTGTCTATGTCAAGATCCAAAGAACTTCTCAACCAGAGTCTTTTGGAGCTTAACAAACTTGCGCAGAGGGTAATCGGCTTCGAGCGCCCACTGGAGCAAGGGCTTTGACTTGATGTCTACGAGTTCAATAGAATCGTCTTCCGAGACATTAGATGCTTTTGCTACATAAAACTTTTCGCCGTCTCGGGCAACCACCAACCACTCGACGTCTTTGTCGAATCTGATGGGCTTCTGTAATTTTTCAATCATTGTTAGTTTTAGATTCTTCTTCTTGTTCTTGTTCTTTATGAGCGTCCATTATTTGCTCAGTGTTTTTTGCTTTAGCTAGTCTTTCTATTTGCTTTCTAGAAACTCCGCCAAGTGCATTTTTCTTATATTTAGTGACAGGACCCATGTCTTTCTGAGATGGGGCACAAGATCTGCCAACTTTTGTAGTTCCTGCGGGGCAACGCCCGAGGACCTTACCCTTATAATATACCATGGAATCGGAATATTCAGGGTTACGGGGCCTTTCTTAGCCTCGGCTTTTGTGTATCTAACTCTCTTTACCCCACCAAGATTTTCTTGCTGAACAGCAGATACAAGCTTATCATAAAACTGAGGATGAAGCGCAGCTTCGAACCCCATAGACGCGTAGCCTATACCCTTTTGTCTTGCTTTAATGACCGCGATAGGGATCTCTTCTCCCTCTTCTCCTGCAGAATACATAAGAATTGGGCTACCACTTTGATCTTTTTTAATTGTTAATTTTTGATTTATTTCATTAATGTCTGTTGTACCAAAAATTCTTTCGGCAGTTTTTAAGTCAAAGTTTGCGTCTCCAATACACATAACCTCTTCGCCGCTTAACACGGCTTTTAAGGGAAATTCTTTTCTTACATTCGAGACTACTGCCGTTTGTAATGGCCCTTCTTTCGCTAATTCTCTAGAAAGACCTTCGCGGAATTTTTGATACTCATCATTAAGAGCGCCAGCATATTGGTTTATTGTCTCATTTTCTGAGCCAACTTTTGAAGAAGCTTCGAAGATTTTGGCAAGAAATTTTTTATGATTTTCTGTTGACTTTTCTGGAGGAGTTTCTGAAATCACTTTTAATGCTTCTTCTATCGACTCTACTTTTAATGCTCCTAGGTATTTATCGAGTTTAACTTTTCCTTCGTTAGCAATTCTTTCTAACTCATTTAAAGCTTGCTTATCATTAAGAATCTCTTTTGCTGCTGGCTGATATACATTGGAAACCAACTTATCCATATATACATCTGTGTTATACGGAGAAGTGTTTTCTCTGAGCAGATCTTGTTTTTTCTGTTCTAGTTCAGCATATCTCGCTCTCGCTTCTTTAATTTCTTTTATCTTTTCTTCAGGCGCTTTTTTAGAGCTAGGAATAGGAGGGTTTTTTGCAGTAAAATTTGCACCCTTAGTGTACTTATCTTTTAATTCTTGCATTGAGCTATCTAGAGCCTCATATTGTCTCCTTATGGGAGACTCAGATGGCATTGCTTTAATTGACTCCTCAGCTAATGAAGCAGCACCGCCATTAATAAAGAAAACATTTTTGTCTTTTTTAAGAGATACTTCAAAAATTGCTTCGGATCCGTCGTCCAGTCTCACTCTAAAGAAAGCGTCTGTAGAAAATCCTTTATCTTCATAATTTAGTCCTAAAGCCCTTACTTCTTCTGGCACGTCCCATGAAGCTGCAATTACTTGTCCGCCTCCTAAATTATTTGTCATTGCTCTTTGAAGAGCATCTCTATTTCTTTTTGCAGCGACCACCCAATCTTTGTTCACCACAGAGCTACTATCACCTATTTCTTTCAAGATGTCAAAGAAAGCATCTGCTTGTTCGTCAGACATAGTGGACGAAGTTAGCATTAATAGTTCGCCTACTTGAGACATGGGGGCCCCAGCCCCTGCTCCTTGAACATAACTAGATAAAGGAGGTCCATCTACGCCCTTTGCTTTTGTGATTCCAAGTTGAGATATAAGATCTAAGTATTTAGGCGGGAAATTTACACCATCTTCAAAAAGTCCTGTTGCTTCAAGTCTTTTTCTTACGTCAACAAACTCTTTACCCTTAATAATTTGATGAGGGGGATTTTTAAGAAATTTTTCGTTTGTTTTAATAGTTTGTTCTTTAAAAACTTCAGATTGGCGATAGGTTTCAACGGAAGTGCCTTCGACTATATCTTTTTTAGCTTTTTCTGTTGCTTCTCTTTGTGTTTCTGTTTCTCTTGAAGGTTCAGGAGCCTCAGGAGTTACAGGCTCTTTTTGTTCAGGTTTAGCTTGTGGTTGGGATTTTTTTGTTGGTTCTGGATCTCTATCTAAAGCTCTAGGATCAACCTTTCCAGCATCAACAGCTTTTGACATTCTTTCGGCGGGAGTGCCGATGTCCACCCAACGTCCGTTTTCTGATTTTTTTAGTGTTGTTCCTGTTTTTGGGTTTTTGTAGGTTGCCCCAACTTTTGCATTTTTTCTTATTGCTTCAGGAACAAGTTCGTCGTTAAACTCAACAAAACCTACAACATCTCTACCTTCGAGAACCGGTGCGCCATTATCTTTTAGCTCTTCAAAACTAACCCACGTATCCTCTGAAGAAACGCCCCAATCTTCTGGGGCCTCGTAATTAATATTGTCTTTCATGCTCTATAGCATATATCTACCTCTACTTTAAACTGAGTCCTTTCAGTCTAAAGATCGAAGTAAAAATCAATATTATGAGTAGTTATTCTCACGGTCATATAATCCCTTTGGTCGGTGGATCGGTTGTTGGCACAACCAACGCTCTCGGTCGTGATCCAGAGTGGATTGCATCATGGTCTGATACTTTCGGTCTGAATGATTCATATTGTCTAAAATTCTTTTCAGAAATTCCATTTTTTAATATAGATGAGGGCGCCTATCCAAAGAAGTACGTAGATATTGTAACATCTCTGCCTCCCTGTGCCGGGTTATCTATGGCCAATACCACAAGTGGCGATAGCGCAAATAACCCGCGCGGTTGTTCGGCTCCCAGCAATATGCATATGATTAATGCATCAGAGTACGCTATGAGTACCATTAAGCCAAAAGCTATCATGGTAGAGAACGCACCCACCCTATTTTCCAAGATGGGAGAAGAGTTTGCTGAGCGGATAAACGGGCTAGCGCAGAAGCATGATTATACAATGAGTCTGGTTAAGACGTCAACAATCAAGCACGGAGTACCTCAAGAGAGGACGCGTTCTTTCTTTTTCTTGTGGAAAGGTAAGAAAGTGCCTTTGCTCCAGCCTATCAACAAAGACTATAAACAATTCCACCGTTTCATTAAGGAAGGAGAGTTCGCTCCGAGCCCACTTGTGAACACAAAGGGCACGAAACCCTCTGACGACCACCTCTGGAGGTTCATTCAAGAGAAGTATAGAGGATCGACTACACAGGACATTCTATCCATTGTAGCGGCTAAAAAGATGGTTAGTGTATGGGAAGTTATCTATAACTCTGGCTGGCTTGATGAGGCGTGCGTTGCGGTTCGCGATGAAAGAACCAATCGTTGGTTGAACTATACTCGTGAAAAGAAGGCTGCCGGCAAGAACATCATGGATGGCTCGATGAAATTAGCCTGGCATCGTACCCAGAGCCTGATGTGGAAGACTTTGCCTATGCTTATGCATCCTTACGAGGATCGCTGGCTCAACACTTCTGAAGCCTTAGGTATGATGGGTTTCCCCTATGAATTCAATAAAAAAGTCCAAGTCGACTCTAAAAATTCTAATGTTATATGTCAAAACGTTCCTGCATGTACGGCTGGGGATTGGATCTCTGAAGTAGCCGCAGCTCTTGATGGCGATAGAGACTGGATTGAACCAGATCTCAAAGACGACGGAACCCCAAAGATTCTCAGACAATCAAACGTCGTATCTAAGAAAACAATGGAGCCTATTTGGGGCGTATAAAAATAGGGGCTCTAAGGCCCCTTCTTTATTATTTATTGACTTTCCAGCTTCTAACGCCCTTTGATTTAAGATAAACCAACTTGGCGTAATGTACACCACGATAAGTTAAAAACGCAAAGGTCTTTTCTGGATCGTGCTTTTCCGAATCATAAGTTGGAAGGTCATAACTAAAGGTGACCTTCAACATTTTCCTTTCCTCTTAAATCTTATTTAAAAGAAGAATCTCACCATATAACAAAGTAATGAAGGCTACCATTGCTAGGGATACGATCCCAACAGTTTGTAGTACTTCCATGGCTATCACTTGCTGTATACGCGACCGCGGTAGCAATATGTACCGTGTGTCTCTTTTTGCTCATCACAATTTACATTATACTCAACGCCGCGATATGCAGTGTGGTTGAGTTGAGCATCGTGAAGCGCAGCAGCTTTGTTGATCTGCTTTTTGATGATGTTAAGTGTGTTCATTTGTTTACTCCTGAAGTAGTTGGATTTTTAAGTCCGTTCCTTCAGTCGTTTGCGTCCCAATAAAATTCGCACTCTGGCATATAATCTTTTACGGTATCTACCAGCTCTAATTTGACATCTGCCTCGAGGTTAAAATGCTTCTCGATTCTAAGAATCAAAGCATCTGCCTGTTGGCAATTCATGTCTAGATATAGCAAGAATTCAAACATGGGATGAACGCTCCGTTCCGCGACTTACTTGCGTCTTATGTAAAGGTTCCGTTGCATTCTTCTTCGACTTTAGTTCTCAAATAACCTATTAGATTTTGTCGAGATCTATAGTCTAAATTGTCATCCATAAGGATTTCAATTCTACGTTGTAAAAATCTATCACAACTCATGTGCCATCCATAAGGAGAACCGTCATTGTGATGAGTTAAAACAAATGCTAATAAAAGCTCTAGCATAAGATGAACGAAAGAAATGTATAAAATGTTACATTTCTTCTATAGCTATCTTTAAACTAAATAGCAATATTCTTTCCACTCCTCGCACTTAGTTTGAGAAATGGTTAGATCTAGGTGTGTCCTAGGTCTAGTAGGCTTTCTAGCTAGTTTGAGTCCTGACTGCTCTAGCATTTTATTTGCTTTCTTGATATTACAAGAAGAACATGCTACAACGAGATTGTCCCAGTCGTCACTGCCACCTTTTGACTTAGGAATTACGTGATCAATTGTAAGCTTTCTTGTAGAACCACAATACTGACATTTATGACCATCCCTAGTATAAATAGCGTTACGACTGGGTTTCGCTCTCATCATTTTATTGAATGGGATCTTAATAAAATTAGTAAGGCGAATTACCTTCTGACTTACCACTTGAGCTTTTTCTTTTAGGAGAAGAACAAATGCCCTTTTCCAAGAAGTAATATTAATTGGCTCATAGGAAGCATTAAGAACAAGGATTTGTTCTCTTGCAAGAGAGTCAAGTTCGGTCAAGTACGCCTGTTTCATTACACCATTCGCAGTCTTCTACCAAGTTAGGTAGTATCTTTCCTTCTAAAGTTGTGCATTGGATGATGAGGAAACCTCGACCATCGCAATAGGGACATTTAGTTTTTCCAAATGCCCTGTGTTCTGTAACCTTGTTTTGTTCAGTTTCCTTCATCTTTATTGAAGTCAGCAGAAGCGCAATTTCCTTGAAGTTCTTCAGCCGGGTTTTGAGAAGCAGATTCGTCTCCGTTGATGTTATGGTCTTTTCTCTTAGAGTTGTAGTTTAGTTTCTTTTCTGCAATATCTGCAAATTCTTTTCCGTCAATCCCTGCATAAGCAAGAGCTGCCCGGTGGAAAAGAAGGATATCAAACATCTCTGCAACAAACTCCTCACGAAGTTCTTTGTTGTCCAAGTACGAAGGTTCGTTGTTCTTCCAGCTGCGACGAGGAACATACACACGAGCCTCAATAGTCTCTTCAATGAGGTGGCTCAAGTACTCGATAACCTTTGCGTAACGCTCTTTTTGAGTCATGTAATCAAAAGGGCCGGGCTGACCAGCAGCGGCGGCGTACTTTTGTTGGGAGGTATACCCTTCATTAATAAACTCAACGTAGTCAAACATAGCCTTTTTAGAAAGTCTCTCAAGATATTATATCACAAAAAAAGAGGGCCGTACAGACCCCCTTGTTATATTATTTATTATCCCTCACACGCAGCACACTCATTGTATTTAACCGGCTCAGCACCTGTAAGCTTTTCGGTAAGTTCCGAGTACCCACCGATATGCTCTCCATCGAGCCATATTTGAGGCACAGTGGCAAACGCGAAGTCTTTAACTGTTGCCCTAGGAATTTCTTTGTACGAGATGCCATGCTGAGTTAGGAGTGCTTTTGCTCTTACACAATAAGGACAGTCATCCTTAGTAATTATTTTTACTCTTTGTTCTGCTACTTTAGGCGCCGACTTCTTAACAAGGATAGAAGAGCTCCTAAGATAATATAAACTCTTAAGACCTTCCTTCCATGCGCTAAGATGGAGCTTGAAAATATACGATGGATCAGCTTCTGGATCTACGAAAAGATTGAGAGATTGGCCTTGGCAAACAAAAGGTTGGCGGTCTGCTGCTTGTTTGATAAGCTCAAACTGGTCGATTTCTCTTGCAGTCTTATAAAGATCTTTTTCTTGCGCAGAGAGAAACTCTAAGTGCTGAACACTTCCTCTCATCTCTAGAATGCTTTCCCAAATCTCATCTGTGTTCTTATCTAGAGACTCTAGATGCTTTTCAAGATATGGATTCTTGCGAACAAAAGTTCCTTTCGCTTGCTTGGCAACATAATAGTTAGCATCAATGGGCTCGATTCCTTGAGATACTGCTCCAGAGATCACAGAATTAGACCGAGTCGGCGCAATAGCGATCAAGTGGGTGTGTCGCATTCCGTTGCCCTTACACCATTCCGGCTCGCCATATTCCTTGGCCATCTGCCTCGAGGCTTTTTCTGCGTTCTCTTTGATAAACTTATGACATTCAATATTGAGCTGACGAGCCTCTTCTGATTTAAAAGCATAACCACGGCTTTGATATAGGGCATGCAAACCCATTGTACCAATGCCTAACGCCCTTGATTTCCTGGCAAAACGTACACTTCTGCCCATTGATGGCAAACGATCGCCTTTGTGGCAAAACTCTTCTACAACAGCGTCTAGCAGATAGGTTGTGAGTTCGGGTACAGTTTTGCCCGTATTTTTACCCTTCCAGTTCTTCCATTCATCAAACTTAGCAAGATTGAGAGAACTCAAGACGCAAACAAAAGAATGACCTTCGTCGGTATGCAGAAAAATCTCGGAGCAGAGATTAGAGGTAGAAACCTTAAGGCCTCGTTGATTATAACACTCAGGGTTTTGACGATTAGCATTGTCGATATATACAATATAAGGAGACCCACTAACCATACGGATCTTCATTACCTCGCCAAAGAGTTTTTGCTTCTCTACATCACCGGCGAGCATTGAGTTAATAAACTCATCGTCTACGGTTACGGCTACGTTACTATCAATAAATTTACGAGGATCACCTTGAGAATGATCTTTAGAGCGAAGGAGTTCAGGTAGATCGGGGTGGGTAATAGGCATATAAATAGCAAAGCTACCTCGTCTCACTCCACCTTGGCTTACCACACTTGCTGCCAGGTCATATTGTTGAGCCCACGGCACCACTCCAGTGCTTTTTCCTCCGGCCGTGATAGGAGAACCAGCAGGACGGATATCACCAAAATATACCCCGACTCCTCCGCCGTTTTTAGATAACGCAGCTACCTCCTTTAAATGTGAGTAGATAGACTGCACAGAGTCAGATAGATGAACAGAATAGCAAGAGATGGGGAGACCGCGAGGAGTGCCAAAATTAGCAGCAACTGGCGTTGCAAGTCCGATGTACCCACTCCAAAGAGCCTCAATTAGATCTTCTGCAATGTCGTTTCTTTTTAAAATCTTAGCCGCATTATTAGCAACTCTTTCCCACATGCCCCGTGGGGTTTCGGCTTGCCAAAGATAGCCGCGTGACAGCGTATCAACGGCTTCCTGGCTCATCCATTCAGGAACCTGTAGCGTCATATTCAAGGTGATTCGTAGTCTATTATATCAAAAATTTTCTATCTTTAATCGATAGATTTATTATTTGTCGATCAATCCGTCGTCGTAGGCATCTTGAGTGTTTTGCTCACGAGTACCCCACTTCAAATTAGAGATCTTATTATCTTGGCCGTTGTTATTTTTGTGCATAATAACAGGATTGCCAGAGGGCTTAGGAGGGCCAAAGAGCTCCATTACCATTTGATGGACTTTGGGCTCTTCTCTCTTACCATCGTAAGTTAAGTTGACTCTGTAGTGTCCACGATCGTCATCACGGAGGGCACGGATTTCTCCGTCCCTCTTTACTCTGCCTTTATTACTTACGTAATACGGCGACTTCTTCCATTGTTTCCACTCTTCTCCAAAATCAGACCAGCCGTCTGGTACTTGATAGTCGTTGCTCATTTTTATGTTTTTCTAAATATACATCTGATCTAGGATCAGTGATCAAATATAAAGCGCCGGTGGCCTGCTTAAGTAGCTCTTTGTTTACGTCAGGAGTCCTTGGTTTCATTTTTTCTGGCTCTGTTCATTAAGTAGAAATCTTCTGCAGTCTCCCCGTCTTCAAAGTAACGGAGATGTTTGCCACAATCAACGATCCATTTTTTGAGTTTTGGTGCGTAAACGGGTTTTTCCATTATACAAGAGAAAGTTCTAGAGATGTTAAATCTACCGACATAAAATCTTGAGAAATCTTAGAAGTATAGTTGGATCCGTCTTTTGATTGAGCAAAGAAGTCATGGCTACTTGCTCCTCTAATTGTTGGATCAAACCATGCTGCAATAGATTTTGCTTTTGAAAGTTCCTCGGTAGAGAGTTTGAAAATTTGATCTAGTCCGAGTTGAAGCAGGCGTTCGTTTGCACGATTCCTTATGTAAGCCTTCAACTCTTGGGCATCAATCGTGGTTAGTTTGTAACCATTGAAGATATTATCAATGAATTTCTCCTCGTTGTCAACCACAAGACGGAATCCTTCATACACTCCTTCTCGCTCTTTGTCAGTTAGTCCAGTTTCTTCTACTAACTTACGGAACAATTTACACCCAGCTTCAGAGTGGATCTGTTCGTCGATAGCAGACCACGAAATGATCTGACTCAAACCCTTATAACGTCCGTCCTTATTGAAGCTCAAGAGTACTGAAAAAGAGCTAAATAGACTTACTCCTTCTCCTGCACCAGAAAACACCCCTAGAGACACTTTATCAGAGTAAGTATCGAAGAAAGTCTCTACTTTTTTGCGGGCTACCTCGTCGTTAATGAATTCATCATACTCATCGAGGCCTAGGATATCGTTGAGGTAAGAGTACGCTCCAGCGTGGATCGTTTCAAAGAAACTAAATGCACGAGCCATGGCCTGAATCTCAGGCTTAGGGAAAATAGAACAAACTTTATCAGCCCAGTAGCAACCAATGCCAAGCTCTGCGCTAACAAACCCTTTAAGAATCCCTGCAATTACATTACGTTCTTCTGGAGTAGAATTAAACTGCCAGTCACGGAGATCTGACTCCATGGCAACTTCTTGATGGCGCCATACGCTAGCAACTGCTTTCTCGTAATATTCGTAAAACTCTGGAAAATCGAACCCTCCATCTTTTTTGAAAAGCATGGGATCATGGTTAAGAATACTAGTCATTTCAATTATCGTAAATAGTAATTTCGTGTTGAAGAGCGTTATATACTCCGATTGTACCGTCAGTCTTATGTCCGCCTGGATCATTAACTACACAGTTATCAGTAACAATTACTTGTTCCCAATGTCCCGCACATAGAACGTGGTTGTCAATTGCACCTCGTTTCTGAGGATTTCTCCAGAAACCTATGTATTTGCTATATTTCTTTCCCTGATATAGCCAGCTAGTTTTAATACCTCTGAGAGTACGATTGATATCGTCTGGAGATAGAGTAGATGGATCTTTGTAGTTTAGCTTGCGATCATGAAATGCATGCGCAATGTGATAGTTCTTTCCGTTATCCAAGGTATAGCTAACTCCTAGAGGTCTAGAGTCTAGCCACTCTATCATGTTTTTTCTATATTCTTCATCGAGTCGATCAAGCTCTGCGATAGTATGCTTGAAGCCCATAATACTCTTCCTAACCTTTCTCCTTTCGAGGTAATGATCACAAAGGTTTTCGGAGTGATTTGAATGGACTAGGGTTGCATAGCCTTCGTCGCAAAGTTGACGAACTAGTTTGTAAATTTTTTCGAAGCTACATTGATCTTGATAAGACTTATCTCGGCAATCATTTAGATCTCCGAGAAATACAAGATGAGCTCCGTTGTTGAGCTGGGGTGTTAGTTTCTCAATGAGCCGGGGAAGAGCATCGTCGCGGGAGTGAATGTCTGAAATCAGAAGGATGTTTTCCGGCATTAGAGACAAGTAGATAGAGTTATTCTATCATAGTCAGCTCGGCGCCTGGTTCTACTTTCTCTACGTTTTCTTCAGAATAGGTGCTCCAACCTTCTGGAACTACTAAGTCTTTTTCTTCCATGTTTTATTTTGTGCGGTATTTTCTCTTTAAACAATAAAAAAAGAGACCCGAAAGTCTCTTGTATCATTTATCACCGCCATTGTGTGCCAGGATAAGGTGTCAATCCGCCTCTCGGCATTGGGATTACCTCACCGGGTAGGAAAGGAATTTCCGGCATTCGAGAGCAAGGCCGTTTAATTGTGCAACGTTTTCTTGGACGATGGATGGTTCCAGGTCTACCACCGGGGTTACCGCCAGATACCCAAGATTTTGCCTCAACAGCAGTGCCTCCTAGGATACCAGCAGTGGCGAGCATCATGGGAAGAACGAGTAGTTTTTTCATAGCATTAAAAAAGAGGGGCTTATACCCCTCTACTTTAGACCGAAATTTTAAAAATCAGAAGTCGAGGTTCAGATCTTCTTCAGAGCTTTCTTGCTGTGCAAGGAGCAGAGTCGAGCGGATACGAATGCGGCCGTTATCCATTTCTTCTTTGCTACGCAGAGTCAAGGTAGCAGGTTTTTCCTGATTGATTTCAGGCTTAGTTGCCAAGAGAGGACGGATGGAGCTATGAGCCCATGCGCCTGCAATGTTACCCTCCTCAGGAGTGTTGTTGATCAGGATACGATAGGTCAAACCATAAGAGGTTTTGCAAGGATAGTATCCGATAACTTCGTAAGGAGTGTTGACTTCGAGTTCACGGAAGTCGATTTCATCGGTTGCTTCGATACGAGTCCCACCGCCACCTTTAGCAGTGACTTTTTGAAGCAGAGCAACAATGTCAGCAGGCTTCTTCTTAAGAAGAGCGTTCATTGCTTTGGGCTCAACAGGGTTTTCCCAGTCGGTAAATCGAACAGCAACGGGGAGAACAGTTTGGCCTCCTTCAACGTCTACCGCCATGAAGAGCGCCGCATCCTCTCCTCGTCCAGAGAAATTATAGGAACCAAACTCGGCTTCAATCTCTCGTCCGTCTGAGGTCTTGAAACCGCCCTTTCCAACTTGGAGAGGAATGAATCGAGGGCCCCACTGAACATAGAGTTCGCCGTCTTTAGTGCCTTCAACGCCTTCTGCGCCAACTTTGAGAACAGGGCCGAAGAGGCGGAAATAAATGCTATCACGGGATTTGATGAG
>LUMR01000063.1_pt1 | contig 47784 bp, 44 predicted proteins | sample 730041 | NCBI WGS metagenome assembly LUMR01 (sample SAMN03860258, study PRJNA289734) | marine metagenome | biome: seawater column; feature: ocean; material: water; isolation source: Red Sea water column Station 12 - depth 10m | place: Saudi Arabia: Red Sea | collected 2011-10-15 | depth 10 m | reverse complement strand
GCGCTAACCATGTCAGATCGAGTGGCGGTTTTTAATGATGGTCGTATACAACAATTAGCTACGCCTGATCAGCTTTACGAAGAACCTGAAAATAGCTTCGTTGCGCAATTTATTGGTGAAAACAATACATTGAATGGAACTGTTGCTAAATTAAAAAATGAAACTGCCACAGTCAAACTTGATAGTGGAGAAGTAATTGATTGTAAGCCAGTGAACGTGTCTACAGTGGGCGAACGCACACAGGTATCAATAAGACCAGAGAGAGTTGAATTGAACAAAAAAAGGTTGCCGCCTGGATCTCACACTTTGACGGCAGAGGTTCTTGAGTTTATTTATATGGGAGACGTTTTCCGTACAAGGCTACGAGTGGCTGGGAGTGATGACTTTATCGTAAAAACTAGAAACTCTTCTGATCAAGTAAGACTTAATCCAGGAGAAAAAATCGAGATTGGCTGGTCACCGTCGTGCTGCCGTGCTTTGGACGCCTAAAGAATTAACATTTAGCTTATCCATTTTTTGGATCCAGCTATAAAAGTATTAGTTAATTAACCCGTAAGACTAATACTTTTTTTCAAACAACGGGTAACATGGGAGAAGCTTATGAACTTCACTAAAACAATTTTGACAACTGCATCAGCAGCATTGATTTCAGGTGTTGCTTTTGCTGGTAGTCATATGTCTATGGAAATGACTATCGTGTCTTGGGGTGGGGCTTATTCTAAGTCTCAACTGAAAGCATATCACGAGCCTTATTCAGCAAAGACTGGAGTGACTATACTTAATGATGACAGCTCATCAACAGCAGTTGCACAGTTAAGAGCAATGAACGAAGCGAATAACATCACATGGGATGTTGTAGATGTAGAAGCAGCACCAGCTATGCAGTTGTGCGACGAAGGCTTAGCTATGGAAATTGACCCAGATACTATGCTTGCTGCAGCGCCTGATGGCACTCCAGCTTCTGAAGATTTTGGAGATATGTTAGTTTCTGAGTGCTTTATTCCACAGATTGTTTACTCAACCACTTTTGGATACCGTACAGACCTAGTAGGTGACACGCCTCCAACAAATGTTTGTGCAGTTTTTGATACAAAAACTTATCCAGGAAAGCGCTCACTATTTAGTGTTCCTATTAATCAGATGGAATGGGCTCTTCTTTGCGACGGGGTTGCAAAAGCAGATATATATGACGTGCTTGCAACGGAAGAAGGTCAAAACCAAGCCCTTGCAAAACTCGATACAATTAAAGACGACGTGATTTGGGTTTCATCAGGTTCAGATACTCCACAGTTACTAGCTGACGGTGAAGTCATTATGGGTGCAACTTACAATGGTCGTTTGTTTTCATTAATTGAAGAGCAAAAGCAACCTGTTGCAATGATTTGGGATGGTCAAGTTATGGACTTAGATGGTTGGATTATTCCTACTGGATTAAGCCCAGAAAGACAGGCTCGAGCATTAGACTATATCATGTTCGCTACAGATACGCAGCGGCTTGCTGATCAGGCTAAATACATCAGTTATGGTCCAGCGAGAGCATCTTCAGCACCACTTGTTGGAAAGCATGCAGAGCTTGGTATAGATATGGCTCCTCATATGCCAACAGCACCTGAAAATCTATCAAGAGCCTTCTTGATGAATTATGACTTTTGGGCAGATTACAGAGATGATCTAGATGCAAAATTTCAAGCATGGTTAGCTAAGTAATAAATTAACATATATTGAAGGGCTCGTTTGGGCCCTTCAATTGCAAACTGAATTTTTAATACATTAGAATGAGACCTTAATGGTTAGTAACTCTTCCACAAATGTGCTTTTGTCAGCAGATGGCACTCCGTTGAAGAAGAGTCTAAATCGCTCTCTCCGACAGCAAAAAATGAGAGCTTTGTTATTAATAGCTCCATTATTAATCTTTATTTTAGTTGCATTTATAATGCCGATCGTTTCCATGCTATCCAGATCGGTCGAAAATGAATTAGTAGGGAAAACTTTACCTTTAACAGTACAGTCTATTCAATCTTGGGATGCATTGAGCGGTGAATTACCTGACGAGTCTGTTTACAAAGCATTCGCTCAAGACATTCAGAATGCTGCTAAGGCCAAAGTGCATACTAAAGTAGCCCTAAGGCTCAATTATGAAAAATCTGGGATTGCATCACTTTTCAAAAAGACTGCAAGAAAAGCAAAAAAATGGGATATTGAAACTGATGGTCCATTTAAAGAAAAATTAATAAAAGTGCATAAAGGATGGGGTGAAGTAGAAGTATGGCAAACAATTAAAACGCATAGTCCAGCTTACACTTCGGGGTATTTTTTGAACGCAGTGGATATGCGGAAGACCGCCCAAGGGGCAGATTGGCAGCCAGAAGACAAAACTATATTAATTAAGTTATTCCAGCGAACCTTGATCATGTCGTTAATAATTACTTTTTCATGCATCATTCTCGGATATCCAGTAGCTTGGCTTTTAGCAAACCTTCCAATGAGACAAGCAAACTTACTTATGATTTTGGTTTTGTTACCCTTTTGGACATCCTTGTTGGTGAGGACTTCGGCATGGAAAGTCATGCTACAGCAACAAGGCGTTATAAATGATGTTCTCGTGCAACTTAGCCTTATATCAGATGAGGGTCGTCTCATCATGATTAATAATGAAATCGGGACTATCGTTGCTATGACCCATATACTTTTGCCTTTTATGATTTTACCAATGTATTCTGTAATGCAAACAATCCCTCCAAGTTATTTGCGTGCAGCAAAATCATTAGGTGCAACAAATTGGACTGCATTCTGGCGCGTTTATTTTCCTCAGTCTGTACCAGGAATTGGTGCGGGCTCAATATTAGTTTTCATACTAGCAATTGGATACTACATCACGCCTGAAATCGTCGGTGGAACTAAAGGCGTGTTTATATCCAATCGTATTGCTTATCATATACTGAAGTCATTAAACTGGGGCTTAGCCGCAGCTTTAGGTACTATTCTTTTAGTCGCTGTTTTAATTCTATATTGGACCTATGACAAAATTGTCGGCATCGATAATGTGAAATTAGGGGGATAAAAGAATGAATAAGTCACAGCCCTTTTTCCAAAATAATATTGTATTTACTCTCTCTTCGATGGGATTAGTTGGCGGTTTGATTGGTCTAATAATCGGCGTTGCAAACGGTTCCGGCTTTTTAGGTTTGCTAATCGGTATATTAGTGGTCGTTTTCATAAGCATTGCAGCAATTTCTACTGGTCAGAATGAAAATAAAGTGCGCTACATCATATGTGCCTTTTTTGCATTCGCAGCTTTTTACTTTCTTGGTATTGTCGGGATTATACTCGGCCTCTTATTAGGTTGGTTTTTGGGTTGGTACTTGTACTGGCTTTACCTAGGAAAGTATAGAACAAAGCTTCAGCCTTATCTCTCGTCAAGCCAGGTTTTGTGGCACTATCTTTTTAGGGTTATCTGTGGGGTTATCTTCGTTTTTCTAATTATGCCAATTCTAGTTGTCATGCCCTTATCATTTAATTCACAAGATTTTTTCACTTTTACTCCCGAAATGCTTAAATTTGAGCCAGAGGGATACTCACTGAAGCACTACAGAGATTTCTTTACTAACAACGAATGGCAACGATCCTTCAAAAATTCCTTATTGATAGCACCGGTTGCAACTCTGGTATCTGTTTCTCTTGGAACTCTAGCAGCAATTGGCCTTAGTCAAAGCCATGTACCATTCAAAAGAGCAATAATGGCGATTTTAATATCACCAATGATTGTCCCATTAATCATTTCTGCCACAGGGATGTTTTTCTTTTATTCTCATGTAGGAAATTTTTTGGAGGATACAATCGGCTTGGATAAGAATTTTGTCGGATATGTTAAAGTTATTCTAGCTCATAGTGTTTTGGGGATCCCTTTTGTCATAATTACAGTGACAGCAACATTAGTTGGATTTGATAGCTCTTTGACTCGCGCAGCAGCAAGTATGGGAGCAAATCCAATAAAGACATTTTTCAAAATTCAAATGCCACTAATCTTGCCTGGTGTGATTTCTGGAGGACTATTCGCATTTATTACGTCTTTCGATGAGGTGGTCGTAGTAATGTTTGTTGGATCAACAAACCAAAAGACCTTGCCTTGGCAGATGTTTACGGGTCTGAGAGAACAAATTAGCCCTACTATCCTTGCCGTTGCTACTATTCTCGTTGCAATCTCTATAGCTCTACTAATTACAATTGAAATGCTGCGGAGACGTTCAGAAAAACTAAGAGGTATCACGCCATCTTAGGCTCTCTTACTTTTAAAGTACGATATAAAACCTAAAAAATTTAGTAAGATTTGTGCTGCTAAAATCTGTGTAGACTCACTTGGGTCATATGCTGGTGCAACTTCTACTAAATCTATACCCACTATATTATTTTGTTCAGACAATCCTTGTAAAACCTCAAGAACCTCATAGTACAAGAAACCGCCATGGCTGGGTGTTCCTGTCCCTGCTGCTATTGACGGACAAAACGCATCTATATCTATTGTTACGTATATATTTTTATTTGATGGGACCCTTTTTATAACCTGTTCAACGCCAAGTTTTCTTATTTGTCGAACAGACAATATGTCTGAACCAAATGATTTAGCATCTTCATACCCTTCCTTCGCAGTGGAGGACACGTTTCGAATTCCAAATTGTGACAAACCTTCAACATAGCTTTTTTCAGCAGCGCGACGCATCGGATTTCCATGGCCAGCGGTCACACCGTGTCTTTCATCAACAAAATCCAAATGGGCATCAATTTGAACAATATGTATTGGACCATTATCGCCACAGAACTCTTCAAATGCGTTTATACAGGGTATATTTACTGAGTGATCGCCTCCTAGGACAACAGGTAAAGCCCCTGCTCTGAGAATCTTCCTGACGCCAACCTCAATATTTTTGTGGCTTTGATCAGTTTTAGTATGAATTATATCGGCATCGCCTATATCTACAATCCGGACTGACTCATCTAAGTAGGTTATATCGTCTTCATGATCATAAGCACCCGAATGACCAAAACTAAAAAGCATAGACGCTTCACGTATAGCCTTAGGTCCAAACCTAGCTCCGGATCGCCATTGTGTTCCTGAGTCAAAAGGAGCTCCTAAAACAGCGATATCCGCCTCAATAGCGTCCCAATCTTCAACAAAGGGGGACTTTGCAAAAGTGGAAATTCCAACAAATGGAAGATTCAAGCGGCCCTTATTATATCCATGCGCAGTCATCTATCGCTACATTACCCAATCATCTATAATGTGATCATTGTTGATGGATTTTACGTGAAAGTAAATTATAGAAAATATTTTAATTTAATTAATCAACTGATCCTTAAGTTATCCTATAAATTTTACCGTAACGTAAAACGTTCTATATTTTATTTGTCCAAATTTATAAGAGCAGCTAAGCTTTTCAAGTCGGAATCCCGCTTTGGCAAAGGAAAATAATTATGTTGGGCTCCAAAAGCATAATAAGTTTCGAAGATGCTAGAGCTAAGGCAAAACGAAAATTGCCTAGAATGATATTTGATTTTATCGAAGGTTCTGCTGGTCGAGAAATCGCTTCTGATAGAAACTCCGAAATCTTCAATGATATTTTCTTAAAATCAAAAGTTTTAGCTGAAATTAAGGATCCTAAACTCAATTCTAAATTTCTAAATTATTCCTTTGATTTTCCTTTTGGAATTGCTCCCATGGGCATGTGCGATCTAGCTTGGCCAGGCGCAGACAAAAATTTAGCAGAAACTGCTAAAAAATTTAATATTCCGCTTTGTGTTTCGACTGCTGCCTCTTCAAGTCTCGAAGATCTTAAAAAATGGGGAAAAGATCAAACTTGGTTTCAGCTATACGTCAACGGGCCAACTCAAGACGCTTGGACGTTAGTAGATCGAGCTAAAGCAGCTGAATATAAAACGTTAATTTTGACAGTTGATGTTCCTGTGGTATCGCGCCGGGTACGCGACCTTCGTAACGGCTTTATTGTGCCTTTTAAAATAGGTTTAAAACAATTTGTGGATTTTTCACTTCATCCACACTGGTCACTAAGTACGCTTTTCAAAGGGATCCCTGAACCAAAAAATTTTCGAAATGGATCCGAAAATAGGTTTGATAGAAATGCTAGTCGGGCCGGTGCTAATTGGGAATTTCTTGATGCATTAAGGGAAAAATGGAAAGGCAACTTAATTGTTAAAGGTATAATGGATACAGACGCCGCAAGCCGTGTTCAAAACGCAGGTGTGGATGCAATTTGGGTGTCTAATCATGGTGGTAGACAATTAGATAGCTCGCCTCCCGCTTTGAGTGCTTTACCCAATATAAGAAACACTGTTGGCCCCAACATGCCAATAATTTTTGATAGCGGAGCCAGAAATGGAGAAGATGTAGTAAAAGCTTTAGCACTTGGAGCAAATTTCGTTATGCTAGGAAGGCCGATAATGATGGCTCTAGCAGCATCCAGCAAAAAAGGCCTTAACGACTATCTATCGCTTCTTAAAGACGAGATAGGAGTTGTAATGGCACAATTGGGTATCAATGATTTAGAAAAAATTTCAGGAGATGTTTTATATGACGGTATCTCCAAAAATATTCGATAATGGTTATAAATGGTAAATAAAATAAAGTGAATCAGGAGTATCATTAATGGCAAAAGCCAAGCTACGCGGCGGAGCATTACTAGCCCACTCATTGAAGGAAAAAGGTGTTGACCATGTTTTCACTTTAGCCGGGGGGTTTTGCAACCCAGCACTCGAAGGGTTCATGGAATGCCAAATGCCAGTCATAAATACTCCCCATGAACAAATTGCAGGTCATTTAGCTGACGGCCATGCACGAATACACCGAAAACCAACTGTTTGCTTGGTTGGACCTGAAGGTTTTGCTAATGCTGTACCCGCAATGTTGGAAGCAATGGGGGAGCGCAGTCCAGTAATTTTCATTACAGGTTCATCAACTCTAAAGAGACAAGGAGCAGGCGGCTTTAAAGAAATAGATGACGTAGCGATCGCAAAGCCGCTTGTGAAATATTCTATTCAAATTACCGATGGAGAACGTATAGGTGAGTTTGTTGAACGGGCTTGGCAAGCAGCCACGACGGGTTATCCAGGGCCTGTTCACCTTAGTTTACCTGTAGATATCATGTTTTCATCTTTCGAAGAAGATGCTGGCAGAGATGAACGCCCATGGGTAAGACACCAAACTCGACCACAAAGAGCTTGGCCAGAACCAAAAAGACTTACAGATATATTGAACATTGTCGAAAACTCTGAGCGCCCAGTGATTATTGGGGGCCACGGAATTTGGTGGTCGCGTTCAGAAAAAAGTCTCGCAGAAGTTGGTGAAAAACTTAAAATACCTATTTTTAATGTACCTTACCATACAAAATTGTTGGGTGAGGATTGTTCTGCCAATATGGGGCTTGCAGATTTTCATCAATATCATCCTTCTAAGATGGCTATTCATGAGGCAGACACGGTAATAATGATCGGTGGTCGACTGGATAACCAAATGAATTTTGGTAACCCTCCGTTTATTCCAAAGGATACAAAACTTATCTGCGTTAATGGTAGCAGCGAAGAGTTAGAATATAATTTCGCCGCAGATGAAATACTATTATCTCATCCAGCTGCCTTCCTTGATGCTATGACTTCAATTAATCGTAAGTGGGAAAATTGGTTTGAGCTACAAACTGAACGTCGCAAAAAATGGGTTGAAGACTGGGAAAATCACTTATTGAAGGAGGAAATTGAGGATTCAAAATCAAACCGAAAGATGCATCCTTTACAACTTGGCGTCGATATAATTTCAGAAATGAATGACGAGGACTGGCTTGTTTTTGATGGTGGGAATACTCACTTTTGGAATGAAATTGCGGTTAATATTTCTGGATGGCGGGGTAAAAAGCTTGGAGGCATTATGCATCCTGGAAACTATTCGCTTTTAGGTGTTGGAATTAGTTTTGGGATTTCCGCGAAAGCAGCATATCCCGATAAAAATGTCGTTGTTATTTCGGGAGACGGTGCGTTTCTTTCAGGTGGTCTATCGATTGAAAGTGCATTTCAGGAAGGTCTACCGATTATTGTGGTCATTGATAATAATGGGGGTCTAGACTGTATAAGTCAGCAACAAGAGCGCTTATTTGCTAACGGACAGCACTACGCAACTGACTTTCGTGACATTCCTTTTCACACTATGTTTGAAGGCCTTGGTGGATACGGAGAATTGGTTACAACTAGAAGTGAATTGAAACCCGCGCTGGCAAGGGCAATAAAAAGTGGAAAGACGGCCTGCTTGAATGTAAAATGCCGCGGTGTGATAAGCCCAATTGTTGCTGCTACTTCTGATAAACGTGACAAGGCATCTATTGAATAATGGCTATTGTATCTTCACACACTTTGAATGGAATGAACGGAACGCATGCTAGTGGAATTCGCGTACGTCTGATGAATATTACACAAAATTTGGAAGTTTTTATTTCACATATTGACCCAAGCGGGCGGTTGGAAAAAAATGTGGATTTATCTTTAGCTCAAAAGGAAGATAGGTTCGAATTGATTTTTGAAACTGGTGAATATTGGAACTCTTTGGGACTGTCTTCTTCAGATAATCAAATAATTTCAGAAGTCGTGCTAAGATTTTCAATGCCAAATAAAAATGCCAGGTATCACATGCCGGTAATTTTATCACCAAATAGCTATTCAACATGGGCATCTCAACCAGAGTAAGGAACTTCTTATGACTGATGGCTTAAATATGTCGCGCAGATTAAGACGTACTGCCTATACCCAAAATGTTGAAGCTGCAGGTGTGACTGGCTACTCTATCGTTAATCATATGTTACTTCCAAAAGGTTTCCAAAAATCTGTTGAAGAGGATTACTGGCACTTGCGAGAACATGTTCAAATTTGGGATGTTTCATGTCAAAGACAGGTAGAAATAGCAGGGCCAGACGCCGAAAAGCTAGTTCAATTAATGACACCTAGAAATATATCGAAAGCAGATGTTGGTGACTGTTATTATTTGCCAATAATTGATGAAAACGCTGGAATTATAAACGATCCAGTGCTTTTAAAACTTGGCAAAGAACGATTTTGGCTTTCTATAGCCGATAGTGACGTTTTGCTTTATGCAAAAGGTTTAGCCTTGGGCGCAAATATGAACGTGAATGTATTTGAACCCGATGTTTGCCCTTTAGCCATCCAAGGGCCGAAAGCGGAAAATTTAATTTCAAAAATATTTGGTAATCAAATAAAAAATATAGATTTTTTTAAATTTGGGTGGATTGAATTTCAAGGGACACAGCAACTAATTGCAAGGTCTGGTTACTCCAGACAGGGTGGCTTCGAAATATATTTACAAAATAGCAATCTTGGCTCGGATCTTTGGGAAACAATTTGGGAGGCAGGTATTGAATTTGAAATTTCACCCGGTTGTCCAAACTTAATAGAGAGAATCGAAGGAGGCCTTCTGAGCTATGGAAACGAATTTACCCGAGAAAATAACCCACTAGAAATAGGGCTGGCTAAATTTTGTTCATTGGATGGCTCGATTGATTTCATAGGCCGGGCTGCTTTAGAAAAAATTGCCACCTCCGGTGTAAAAAAGAAAATCAGAGGGGTTACTTTCGATGGAGACAAGTGTCCAACGTGCTCAATGCCTTGGCCCGTTATGGTTGGAGATGAAAAAATTGGGCAAATAACGTCTGCTATTTGGTCTCCAAGGCTAAAAAAAAATGTAGGGCTTTCTTTAATCGACCGGCATTACTGGTTACCTAAACAGTCTGTTGAAGTTCATAGTCAAGATAATAAAATCCGCTTAGGAGAAATATCTAGCCTACCTTTCATTTAGACATCTAGTGCGAAAGAAAATCAGCAAATGAAGCTAAAGAATGACAAAGACCTATCTATTTCTACAAAAATAGCGCAGGCATTACATTTTAGCGATCCTGAAACAGGTTCTGTAGTCCCATCTATTGACCACTCAGCTACTTATTCACGGGATGAAAATTATCAGCCACGACAAGCTTTCTGGTACAGACGAGATGGAAATAAAACTACCCAACTTGCTGAGGAAATTATCTCAGAGCTTGAAAACGCTAATGCTTCACTTTTATTTTCATCCGGAATGTCAGCATGTACTGCTGTCTTAGAAATGTTGCCAGCAGAAGCTCAGATCGCTGTGCCGAGAGTTATGTACCATGGCGTCTTAGGTCAAATTCAAAACTTTGCTTCAAAAAATAGAATTCGTGTAGATTATTATGAGGCTGGTGATCTCGCTAGTATGGATTCCGTCATTAAAAACGGAGTTACACAGTTAGTTTGGGTTGAAACCCCAAATAATCCAAATTGGGAAGTTACAGATATATCTTCTGCTTCAGAGCTGGCTCACAAAGCTGGAGCTAAATTGATTGTGGACGCTACTGCAACGCCTCCAACAATGACAAAATCTCTCGATCTTGGAGCAGATATCTCATTCCACTCTGCCACAAAATATCTGAATGGGCATTCCGACATAGCCGCTGGTGCCCTGTCTTTTAATCAACAAAGCAGCATGTATGAAAACTTATTTACTATAAGGAAATTGCATGGAACTGTCTTAAACTCACAAGATGCGTTTTTACTAATAAGAGGCTTACGTACTCTATTTCTACGAGTGGAAAAGAACAGTCAAAATGCGATGTTACTTGCTAAGCATTTCAATAACCACGAATTCATAGAAAAAGTTCTATATCCAGGTTTAGAAACGCACCCCAATCACCAAATTGCAAAACATCAAACTAATGGACAATTTGGCGGAATGCTATCAGTCATTGTTAAAGGCTCACAAACTGACGCTATTAATGTTGTTAGAAACTGTAAAGTGTTCTATCCAGCCACATCTCTTGGTGGTGTTGAAAGTCTTATTGAACACAGAAAAACCGTCTCTGGTGATGACTTTCCAGTACATGAAAACCTTATAAGAATTTCAGCAGGAATTGAAGACCCAGTAGATCTCATAAATGATCTCGAACAAGCTCTCGACACAGTTTTCAAAAGAAAGGGGCAGCATTAGCTGCCCCTCTGAATTTAAAAAAATTTCCAATTATTTTAGTGCTAGATCAGTAATTTCGTGTGTCCAAGCACCTTTTGGTGTTTTAGTGATAACCGGATCTGAACCACCTGCTAATAGCGTTGAAACAGTTCTGTCAAAATCTGCTGGATCCAAAGTTCCGTTTGAGCCGGCTGTTAATTTTGCTATTTCACCCATCATACGTTTTTGGTGCTTCTCTGTCTGTGCGCCTGTGGCATCATTATCTAAAACAATACCTGCTGCTTCATCAGGGTTGGCTTCAGCATATTTCCACCCTTTCATTGAAGCTCTTACAAACCTTACCATTTTATCTTTAAACGCCGGATCACTTAAATTATCTTCCAAAGCATATATGCCATCTTCTAATGTAGCTACGCCCTGTTCTTCATACTTAAAAGTAACAAGATCATTGGGAGAAACGCCAGCGTCTATCACCTGCCAGTATTCGTTATAAGTCATTGTTGAAATACAGTCAGCTTGTCTTTGCAAGAGTGGATCCACATTAAAACCTTGCTTCAGAACGGTAACACCATCTGCACCACCATCTGTAGAAATACCTTCTTGGCTCATCCAGCTTAGGAACGGATACTCATTACCAAAGAACCAAACACCAATGGTTTTTCCTTTAAAGTCTGCCGGGCTTTTAATCCCAGTATCTTTCCAGCAGGTAAGCATCAATCCAGAAGATTTAAATGGTTGAGCAATGTTTACTACAGGTAAACCTTTTTCGCGCGCTGCAAGTGCTGATGGCATCCAGTTGAGCATCACATCTGCTCCGCCACCCGCGAGCACTTGTGGCGGAGCTACATCAGGACCACCAGGCAGTATGGTTACGTCAAGGCCTTCGTCAGAATAATAGCCTTTATCCAGCGCAACATAATAACCAGCAAACTGAGCTTGGGTTACCCATTGCAGCTGAAGTTTTACCTCATCCGCCAGACTGGCAGATGCAGTAACAATTAGTGCCACAGCACTAAGTAATAATTTTTTCATAATATACTCCATTTATTTTCACTTTGCTCTTTTAGCCTCTTTGTGAGGGGTGCCAAAATGTGACCCCTTTCTCTATAATTGCCATTAAACCATAAAATATACTTCCAGCTAAAGCTGCAACCACTATCTCTGCCCAAACCATGTCTAGAGCAAGTTGACCAACTGAAGTGGATATCCTAAATCCCATACCAAGCGTAGGTGAGCCAAAAAATTCAGCAACAATAGCCCCAATTAATGCGAGTGTAGTACATATTTTTAAACCATTAAAAATGAATGGCATCGCTGCAGGAAATCTTAACTTTATGAATGTTTGCGGTTTACTAGCAGCATAAGTCTGTAATAGATCATTTTGAATTTTTGTGCTTTCCTGCAACCCGGCGACAGTATTTATAAGCATTGGGAAAAACACCATTACGACTACAACTGCTGCTTTAGACTCCCAATCAAAACCAAACCACATTACCAAAATTGGTGCTGTTCCAACAATTGGCAAAGCGGCCATAAAATTAGCTACAGGCAGCATTCCTAATCTCAACGCCTCGTACCTCTCTACAAGAACACCTACTACAATAGCACTTCCGCAACCAATTATATATCCTCTAAGTGCCCCTTTGAAAAAAGTTTGATTGAGATCTTTCCATAAAATATCCAGATTTTCAGATGCCGTAATTATGACCAAACTTGGAGGCGGCAAAATTACCAAAGGGACCTGCCAGCCACGAACTAGTAATTCCCAAACTACAATAATTGTAGTTCCAAAAATTGTTGGAACTAAGAATTTTATAAATCTACTGTCTGAAAATGAACTATCAGCAAGTTTTACGTTCAAAAACCATGCTAATACCCAAATTATAAAAGCCAAAACTACTAGAGTCATGTCATACCCATTTTTTTCAAAGTAGAATTTTGAATAATATTTATAATGGCAACGAGAGAAGCTGCTAAAATAGCCGCCATAATCAATGCAGACCAAATTTGGATCGTTTGACCGTAATAGGAGCCAGCTAACAAGCGAGCCCCTAATCCCTTTACTGCTCCCGTTGGAAGTTCACCAACAATTGCACCAACTAAACTTGCGGCAATTCCTATTTTTAGTGATGCGAATAAAAAAGGCATAGAAGTTGGTAACCTTAACTTCCAAAACTTTTGTGAGTTAGTGGCACTATAAGTGTGAAGAAGATCAGTATGCATTTTTTCTGGGCTTCTTAGTCCCTTAACCATTCCAACAACCACAGGAAAGAAGCTTAAATAAGAACTTATTATTGCTTTTGGTAACAGACCTTGCACGCCAACTGAATTAAGAACAACAATTATCATTGGAGCTATAGCGAGAATTGGTACAGTCTGCGAAGCAATGGCCCAAGGCATCACGCTCATGTTCATCGCATTATTATGGACTATACCAACTGCTAAAATAAATCCCAAAGACGTTCCTATTACGAACCCTAATAATGTTGAAGATAATGTTATCCATGAATGATAAATTAGACTTCGTTTCGAAGAAATCTTTTTTTCAACTGTCGTTTTCCAAATTTCCAACCCAACCTGATGAGGTGCAGGGAGCCTAGGTTTTTCTTGAGACCAGGTATCTGATACTAATTCTAAAAAACTTAAAGTAACTCCGGCCCTCTCTGCTTTGTTATACGCCCAGTTTGAATTCAATGAAAAAGCGGCAGCATACCAAAATAACAATAAAGCAACCACTACACTCAATATGGGAAATATTGATCTCATTAAATGAAAAAACTCCAACATCCTATGATTAGAAACTTATTCATATGAATGGCCCTCTCTCAAACCCTCTCTTACTCTTTGAGCGATTTTGATAAATTCTGCTGACTCACGAATGTTAAGTGGTCTTTCTAGCGGAAGAGCGTTTTCTATCACATCAATAATCCTGCCAGGTCGAGGCGACATTACAACAATTTTAGTGGACAAATAGACAGCTTCTGGAATGGAATGCGTAACAAAACAAATAGTTTTATTTGTATTTTTCCAAAGTTCTAATAATTGTTCATTTAAATGGTCTCGCACAATTTCATCAAGCGCCCCAAACGGTTCATCCATAAGTAAAATTCCAGCATCAAATGCTAGAGCTCGAGCGATAGATGCCCTTTGTTGCATCCCACCAGAAAGCTGCCAAGGAAATTTCTTCTCGAAATCCTCCAGCTCAACTAACTTTAGTACTTTTGCAACTCGCTCTTTTTGCTCAGCTTTACTTATCCCCATTATTTCTAACGGCAGACATATATTTTTACCTATAGTACGCCATGGATATAATCCCGCTGATTGAAAAACATATCCATATGCCCGATTTTCTCGAGCGACATTTGGGGCAACACCGTTAATTGTAATGGTACCATCTGTTGGCTTTTCTAGATCGGCCATAACTCTCAAAAATGTTGTTTTACCGCAGCCAGATGGCCCAATAAAACTAATAAAGTCGCCTTTTGTTATATTAAGGTTTACATCTTTTAAAGCATGTACTGGCCCATCGTTGGTTTGGAAGGTTAAATCCAACGACTTCGCTGAAATCACTGTTTCGTTAGTCACTAGTTCTAGTTGTCCCTAAATCTTAAACACCTGTGGCAGGTATCCCAGTGCGCTTCACCGGAGTTGGAGATGTAAGATCTTTCCAATTCGAAAGAGCTTGGTTGACTGGGGTATTACCTTTTCTTGCAACAAATTCGCCGTGACCCTCTTTAGTATTAACTTCGCCATCAGAAATCGCCACATAGCCTCTCGATAAAGTGTACCTGGGTAATCCGGTTACCGTATGACCCTCAAAAACATTGTAATCGATCGCTGATTGTTGAGTTGATGCCTTAATCGTCTTAGACTTTTCTGGATCCCAGACAATCAAATCAGCATCCGCCCCCACAAGCACAGCACCTTTCTTAGGATAACAATTTAGTATTTTTGCAATATTTGTAGACGTTACCGCAACAAACTCATTCATCGTTAGTCGGCCAGTTTTCACTCCATGCGTCCAAAGCATAGGTAATCTATCTTCTAAGCCTCCCGTCCCATTTGGAATTTTAGTAAAATCACCCACCCCAAAACGTTTTTGCTCCGTGGTAAATGCACAATGATCCGTAGCAACCACACTCAAAGATCCAGCTTGTAAACCAGCCCACAAACTATCCTGATGCTTTTTATTTCTAAATGGTGGAGACATTACTCTTCTAGCAGCATGATCCCAATCTTTATTAAAATATTCAGTTTCATCTAAAGTGAGATGTTGAATCAATGGCTCACCCCAAACACGCTTCCCAGCTTGCCTGGCACGTCGGATCGCCTCGTGAGCTTCTTCACAAGAAGTATGAACAACATAAAGCGGAACACCAGCCATATCTGCGATCATAATAGCACGATTTGTGGCTTCACCTTCAACCTGACTGGGTCTAGAATACGCGTGAGCCTCTGGACCATTATTGCCATCGGCCAAAAGCTTAGCGCTCAATTCAGCAACAACATCACCATTTTCCGCATGAACCATCGCGATACCGCCAAGATCGGCTAAGCGGGAAAAAGATGAATATAATTCATCATCATTAACCATCAAAGCACCTTTATATGCCAAAAAATGCTTAAATGTGTTTATCCCACGCTCTTCTATAACCGTTTTCATGTCATTAAATACTTGCTCGCCCCACCAAGTAACCGCCATGTGAAAAGAGTAATCACAATTTGCTCTAGTGGATTTATTGTCCCAACGCTTTATAGCATCAAGCAAGCTTTCACCTTGATTAGGCAAAGCAAAATCTACAACCATGGTCGTACCACCAGCAAGACCGGCTCTAGTACCGCTCTCAAAATCATCGCTTGAATAGGTGCCCATAAATGGCATTTCCAAATGGGTATGCGGATCGATACCACCTGGCATAACATAGCAACCTGTCGCATCAAGTTCAGTGTCACCAGACAAATTTTGTCCGATTTCACTAATTTTTGAACCCTCGATTAAAATATCGGCTTTGTAAGTCAAATCATGAGTTACAACGGTTCCATTTTTAATTACCTTCGACATTATTTAACTCCTAACGATATGACTATTGAATGATAGCTGTATTTAAAACTGCATGAAGCAAAACATCGGTACCAGCTTGTGCCCATTCTTTGGATATTTCTTCAGCCTCATTGTGGCTTAAACCGTCTTCACACGGGCACATGATCATAGCAGTTGGTGCAAGATCATTTATCCAACAAGCATCGTGCCCAGCTCCCGAAACTATATCCATATGGCTGTAACCAAGTTCTTCTGCAGCTTCTCTAACCGCTGAAACACAACCCTCATCAAAAGCAGGTGGATTAAATTGCCCAACTATTGAACATTCGAAATCAACACCGATTTCACTACATAATTTTGGAGCTTTCTCCTCAAACTCTGCAACCATTGCTTCTAGTATATCCAACAAGTGCGTTCGCATATCTACGGTGCAGACAATTTGCCCAGGGATGATATTTCGAGAATTGGGGTACACATCAATATGTCCAATTGCGCCAACAGCATTCGGTTGGTGCTTCATGGCAATTTCATGAACCAGTTCGGTAACTAACGCTAAACCCCTACCTGCATTTTTGCGCATACGCATGGGAGTCGAGCCAGTATGGCTCTCTTTTCCAGTAATTTTACACTCAATCCATCGCAAACCCTGACCGTGGGTAACAACACCAATATCTTTATTTTCAGCTTCTAAAATAGGGCCTTGCTCAATATGCAGCTCGAACATGGCGTGCATTTCTCTGGCGCCGACCTTCTCGTCGCCCACCCATCCAATACGTTTTAGTTCATCACCAAATTTTTTTCCTTCACTATCCACTCGATCATAAGCCCACTCTTGATCGTGTTTTCCAGCAAAAACCCCTGATGCGAGCATTGCTGGGGCAAAACGTGTTCCTTCTTCATTCGTCCAATTTACTACTACAATTGGATGCTTTGTCGTCACATCAAGATCATTCAACGTTCTTATAACTTCTAAACCACCCAAAACACCTAAAACACCATCATACTTTCCACCCGTTGGTTGGGTGTCGAGATGAGAGCCAACATAAACAGGAAGAGCATCTGGATCTGAGCCAGCCCTTGAAGCAAACATATTACCCATGGTATCAACACCCATTTTCATACCTGCATCTTCACACCACTTTTGAAATAGTGCTCGGCCTTCTGCATCCTCATCCGTTAATGTTTGACGATTATTTCCACCAGCAATTCCAGGGCCGATTTTTGCCATTTCCATTAGACTGTCCCAAAGTCGATCTGGATCGATCCTAAGATTTTTCATACTTTCCAAACTAAAAACCCCCAATAACAAAAATTAACCAAAACAATCTTGTCCCTAATTGACATTGGAACATATAAATGAGGGCGGTCAATAAATTTTTTGACCAATTGGACAATTTTTCTTAATTTTTTTTAATTCTTGTTCTAAGGTTGCTTAAATTAACAGCAGCACACAAAAATTTTTAAGACCAAATCTATGTTTTGAAAATTTAGATCTGCGAACAAAAAGTGACTAGTAAAATAAATGAATTTGATAGAAAAAAAGACCCTCTCAAGAATTCAAAAAGAAAAACGCAGCACTATTAAAAAAGCTGCTTTAGAAGTCTTTTCAGAATACGGTTTGCGTGGTGCAACATTAGATAAGATTGCCGTCGCCTCTGGCCTTACTAAGCCAAACATTCTCTACTATTATTCAAGTAAAGATCAAATATATTTTGATGTTTTAAGCGGTTTATTGGATGAGTGGGTTGCCCCACTTCATAACATTTCTTCTGATGGGGACCCAATAGACGAGCTATTAGGTTACATGAAAGCAAAGCTAAAGATGTCAAAACAAAAACCACAAGAAAGTAAATTGTTTGCAACCGAAATTTTGCATGGAGCGCCGCTGACTCAAAACGTTTTAGCAACCAGCTTAAAACAAACATTAGATGAAAAAGTTGCAGTTATTGATAAATGGATTGAAGAAAAAAAATTAGAATATGTAAACGGTTATCATTTATTCTTTTCAATTTGGGCTATGACGCAACATTACGCAGATTTTGATATTCAGGTAAAATCAATTTTAAATCAAAGTGAAGAAGAATTGTTTGATGATGCAGAGGAGTATTTAACAAGCGTTTTGTTACGGACGTTGAGTGTAAGGGCGCCCTAATGATAATATAGGGGCACCCTTAGATAAATCTTTTTTTATTCTATTCAGCGGCTTTTGCCATTGGATTATTAGGATGTTGCGTCCAGTTACCATATTCGGCAGCTACACGGTTTCCAGTTCTCTCATCCAAGTCACCAGGAGATAGCTGCTCCATTGTAATACAATTTTCAACAGGACAGACGTTAACACACATATTACACGCCACACACTCATCATCTTTTACTGTAAATACTCTATCAGCTGACATCGCGATAGCTTGGTGTGATGTATCTTCACAAGCAGCATAGCAGCGACCACAACTTATGCATGAGTCCTGATCAATTCTGGCCTTGGTAGTGTAATTTAAATTTAGGTACTGCCAATCAGTTACATTTGGCACCGCTCTTCCAACTATTTCATCGACAGAATTATAACCTTTTTCATCCATCCAGCTAGATAAACCAGCAGTCATTTCCTTAATAATTCCAAATCCATAGGTCATCGCTGCAGTACAAACTTGAACGTTTCCAGCTCCAAGCGCTAAAAATTCAGCTGCATCTCGCCAAGTTGTAACACCACCTATTCCAGAAATTGGTAATCCATGAGTTTCGGGTGTACGAGCTATCTGAGCAACCATATTTAAAGCAATTGGTTTAACCGCAGGTCCACAATATCCACCAGCAGTACCTTTACCATCAATTGTTGGGTTAGGAGCCATATCATCGAGATCTACGGATACAATTGATGAAATTGTATTTATAAGACTGACAGCGTCGGCACCGCCCTCTTTAGCGGCAGTAGCCGGGTAGATTATATTTGTTATATTAGGAGTGAGTTTAACAATAACTGGTAAATCTGTGGATTCCTTACACCAGCGCGTTACCATTTCAATATACTCTGGAACTTGCCCAACAGCCGATCCCATGCCCCTTTCTGACATTCCATGTGGGCATCCAAAATTCAACTCAAAACCGTCAACTCCGGTTTCCGCTATTCTAGGCACAATTTCTTTCCAATGTTGCTCTTCACATGGCACCATTACGGAGGCAACTAAAGCTCTATCTGGAAAATCTTTTTTAATCCGAGCCATTTCTTCCAGATTAATTTCTAATGATCGATCTGTTATAAGCTCAATGTTATTTAATCCCAAGAGGCGTCTATCTGCTCCCCATATAGCACCATACCTAGGTCCATTTACGTTCACAATTGGAGGACCTTCAGATCCCAGAGTTTTCCACACAACACCGCCCCAACCAGCTTCAAAAGCTCGGCGCACATTATACTCTTTGTCGGTAGGCGGCGCTGAGGCTAGCCAAAATGGATTTGGGGACGAAATACCACAAAAACTTGAAGTTAAATCAGCCATTATCCTTCTCCCATAAGTTTAGAATGAATATTTTCAGCTGCGTCTCTACCTTGCGCAACTGCAGTAACTGTCAAGTCGTCGCCAGCGGATACACAGTCTCCACCAGCCCAAACATTTTTGACCGACGTTTCAAAAAGGGCGTTAACTTTAATTTTTGACCCTTCTAATTCCAAATTTTGTGGCTCGTCCGTTAAAAGCTGTCCAATAGCCTTAAGAACATGATCAGTTTTTACAGAAAAGTTTTTGTTAGCAGCTGATCCATTCTCAGTTTGTTCAAATTCAATATGTTCTACAGATGTAGAGCCCTCTATGCTAACCGGCTTTGCGTTGAATATAATGCGTACGCCTTTCGACTTAGCTATCTCTTGCTCATATTGTGAAGCAGGCATCTTTTTTTGAGATCCTCTATAAACTAGCGTAACCTCTTCTGCTCCTAACAATTTTGATTGAACGGCCGCATCAATTGCAGTCATACCTCCGCCAATTACAACAACGTTCGAGCCAACGGGAACTTTGGAAAAGTCAGAAGATTGCCTTAGCCTGGCAATGAAATCCACAGCATTTTCGACATTGCTGAGGTTTTCTTTATCTAAGGAAAGTTTGCGAACACTATCAAGTCCTATACCGATAAATGTTGCATTGTGAGATTTACTGAGGTCTTCAAGAGTAAAGTCTTTGCCTAAAGCTTTACCTGAGTGCAGTTTTATACCACCAATTTTTAATAACCACTCAACTTCTTCTTGAGCAAAATTATCAGTAGCTTTGTAAGCCGCAATCCCAAACTCATTCAGACCGCCAGGCTTTACCCCTGCATCAAATATATCAACCTCATGACCTAGCATTGCCAAACGATGTGCGGCAGCTAAGCCAGCAGGACCAGCGCCAACAATTGCAACGCTTTTTCCAGTAGTTTTTGCTCTTGTATATGGGTGTTCTTCAGATCGCATAGAAACGTCTGTCGCATAACGTTGCAAGCGTCCTATTTCGACAGGCTTTCCCTCAGCAGCTTCGCGCACGCAGGCTTCCTCGCATAATGTCTCAGTTGGGCAAACTCTAGCACACATTCCACCTAAAATGTTTTGGTCGAATATTGTTTTTGCTGATGCCAAGGGCATGTCAGTTGCAATTTGTCTTATAAACAAAGGGATATCAATTGATGTTGGACACGCAGTGACGCATGGCGCATCGTAGCAAAAGTAGCATCGGTCCGCAGCAACTGCAGCTTCATGTGAGTCAAACTCTGGATGAAGGTCACTGAAGTTTGCATCCAATTGCTCTTTGGTTACTCGGCCTGATTCAAGCTGCTCAACTTGTCCTGATGAAGCCATAACTAACTATCCTCCAAAATATTTTTACCATATGGTCAATTTTTTACTATTTGGTCTAATTTTACTTCCAGATGCAAACAAAAAATGCGAATTGACAAAAATTTATTTAACTTTAGTGAATTTGTGATGCAAAAATAAGCGGTAAGAATATTCAAAGTATAAGGAAGAAAAATGTCAAAAGTCCTTCAGGTTGTCATCTATAAGTCAGTTTCAGACGAAGAAAAATTAGCAAAATATGCAGCGTTAGCATTACCAGCAATGGAAAAAGCCGGAGCTAAATTTCTAGCCCGGGGATTGCCAGTTGCCGTAAGAGAGGAAGGGCAAAAGACGCGAACTGTTGTTATTGAATGGCCTAGTATTGAAGCAGCAAATGCTGGATATAACGGACCAGATTACCAAGCAGCACTAGATGCTTTAGACGGATCTGCATCTAGAGAATTTAGGTATGTTGAGGCAACCTACTAGGTATAAAGCAATCCTGGCAAGTTTCCAAGTAATACTTATGAATTCCGGTATAAAAGCAGAAGTCCAAAACCTATTGGAATGATACCCACGTAAGTATAGCCTGGAGCAAAACTATCTTTGGTAAAAGTTTCAAACATTAACACCCAAAAGGGAATTAAAAGGCTATATGCCATAACATTTGTTCCTGGAATTCTTGAGGAAGCAAAGTTTAGGCATAAGATTGTTCCTATGGAGGCAAAGATAGCCAAATAAATTATTAAAAAAACTAACCCAATAGAAATATTTGTTGGGGTAAAATCTAAACCTTGGATTATTATAGACATGGCCAAAATAAGGGTCCCAGCTGTCAAAACACCAAAGGTAGTAATCAACAAATTTTCCCCAAAGTTCAGTCTAGGTTGGAATAAAGCATAACTGGAATAAACAATCGTTCCTATTAAGAAAATAAGTTCACCAAAGTCTAACTTAAAGTTTAATGCGTTAATCAATGAACCATCAAAGACAATGTAAAGTGCGCCCACCGAACTTATACAAAGCGCCAACCAGATCAAAGAATGAGACTTTTTATTGAAAATCATTGAGTCTAAAATAAGGGTCGCAAAAGGCATAAGTGCAAAGATTGCTGAGGTTGAAATTGTTGAAGTATATCTGAGGGCTATAAACATAAAAACAAAATATATCGAATAAATTCCCCCAAGAATTAAATAGCGCCATGGTTTAAATAAGAGATCACTCGATAGTCTTTTCGTAACAATCAAATATAGACCGAGAAGAGTAGCACCTAACAAAAATCGATAAAAAGTTAAAATTTCTGGCTCAATTAGCTCAGCATACAATTTTCCAAAAACAAATGATCCCGCTACAAACAAAGAAAACAAAAGCATTATTAAATGACTTTTTATTTTTTCATTCACTGCGTAAATCATTTAAACCCGAAGTAGAATTTGAACAATATAAGCAACATACTAATCTTGAGTTGGGGCATAAGAAGCAGGATCAACGATATCAGGGCGCCCGTCTATGAACAAATTTGTAGCCAAATGGGTATTTTTTGCGATTAGTCTTCCGCCTCGCACTATGGCGAGCCGATGCGCTCGTAACCTGATAGCCTCTATTGGGTCTTTTGCTTGAAGCAAATTAAAGTTGGCCTTTGATCCTTTACTCAGTCCATAGCCTTCAAGATGCATTATTTTAGCAGAATTCGTTGTAACCGCTTCAAAACACCACGCCATATCTTCACGGCTAGATAATTGGCCAACATGTAAGCCCATAAATGCGACGTCAAGCATATCGGCCCTCCCCAGCGAATACCAAGGATCCATTACGCAATCTGAACCAAATCCCGTTAAAACACCTGCATCCCGCAACTCTCTCACTCGTGTCTGTCCTCTACGTTTTGGATAAGTATCATGCCTGCCCTGCAGCATTATATTAATCAGAGGATTGGGTATCGCGTGAACTTCTGCTTCAACGATTAATGGTATCAGCTTAGATACGTAATAATTATCCATCGAGTGCATTGATGTAAGGTGAGAACCTGCTACCCGGCCGTGCATACCAAGCCGTTGAGTTTCATAAGCTAGACTTTCGATATGACGGCTCATTGGATCATCAGTTTCATCACAATGCATATCAACTAATAGACCTCGCTCAGATGCTATTTCACAAAGAGTTTTAATCGATTGAGCACCTTCTGACATTGTTCTTTCGAAATGGGGGATACCGCCCACTATATCCACACCCAAATCCAAAGCACGAATTGTGTTTTCCAAGGCTTTAGGAGCGCGATAAAGACCATCCTGAGGAAATGCTACTAATTGAAGGTCGATATAGTCTTTAATCTGTTTCTTGACCTCCAAAAGTGCTTGAACACCCTTTAGTTCGTCATCACAAGTATCAACGTGGCTCCTTATAGCTCCTATGCCCATTGAAACAGCCAAATCACAATATCTTAATGATCTTTCAATGATATCATCTATCGTTTGGACAGGTTTTAATTCACCCCAAAGAGATATGCCCTCTAACAAAGTTCCAGATTTATTTAATCTTGGAGTCCCAAGCGATAAAGTTGCATCCATATGAAAGTGAGGATCAATAAATGGTGGCGCTAAGAGTAGACCATCAGCATCTATAGTTTCTTTCGCCTCGGCTGAAATATTCCTTTCAATAGCAGTTATAATTCCATTTTTACAGCCAACATCCATACCTACCTTGCCGTCGGGCAGAGAGGCATTTTTAACCATAAAATCAAACATAATTAGCTCCTATCTTTGTCCTTTGAACCAAGGAGTGAGAAGCGCTCTTGGATATTCTGCCCGCCTAGCAGCTATCACCAAAGCGACAATTGAAAGAACGTATGGCGCTGCCAAAAAAACCTGAGTTGGGACTTTTGCACCAACCTCGGTCTGCATTCGAACTTGTAGTGCATCAAACGCTCCAAATAGAAGTGCTCCCAACAGAGCTTTTCCTGGCTTCCAACTTGCAAAAATAACCAAAGCTATACAGATCCAACCTCGACCGTTGACCATACCAAAGAAAAAAGCATCAAAAGCTGACATAGTGAGGAAAGCTCCCCCCAAGGCCATTAGAGCTGAACCAACTACAATTGCTCCAATCCTGAGCCCGTAAACACTTAAACCCTGGGCATCAACACTGTTTGGATTATCACCTACCGCCTTAATGGCAACGCCTAAACCAGTACGATTCATAATATACCAAACAAGCCCAACCATAAATAAGGCTAGCCAGGTGAGAGCCGTTTGCTGGAAGAAAACAGGCCCAACAAATGGAAGGTCTGATAAAATTGGAATTTCCAGCGGTCGAAAGGGTTCAATTCTTGGCGGGGAAGAAACATCAGGTAAAGCGGTTCTATAAGAGAAATAACTTACAGAGGTAGCAAACAAAGTAACCCCAAGCCAGCAACTATTACACCTCCCCACAGACCAGCACCTAACCAAACAGCCATCCAACCTGACATAGCACCCGCCACAAATATTCCTTCGATGCCTAAATTGAGGACACCAGATTTTTCACAAATTAAAGCACCCAAAACTCCAAAAATTAGTGGAGTAGCAATTCGCAAAGAAGCTGCCCAAAAACTATCACTTAGAAGAATTTGAATAATCTCAGCCATTTAATTTTGACCTTTTAAGCTTGTTTTTACTAATTTAAATCGGGCGAAAAACCCACCAATTAAAACACAGAGTAGTGAAGTTGAAACAACCAAATCTGCGAGATATGAAGACACACCCATAGCTCGACTCATACTATCAGCACCGACAAAAACTGAAGCTATAAATAGTGCGGATATTACAACGCCAATTGGTGATAACCCTGCAAGCATTGCAACAATTATTCCGGCATAGCCAAATCCAGGAGACAGATCTGAAGTGAGATAACCTTTAAGACCCGCAACTTCGCTAACGCCCGCCATTCCTGCTAAAGCACCAGAAACTATGGCTGCACCAAGTATTGTTCGATTGACTTTTATTCCCGCATGCCGAGCTGCAAATACGTTTTCACCTACTGCGCGCAACTTGAAGCCCCAGACAGATCTAACCAGCATAAATTGTGCAATCAAAGCGCAAGAAACAGCAATTAACAAACCGGAGTGTACACGCATTCTCTCCATTAAAGGCGGGAGCATTCCCTGATCCAATATTGGAGAACTCTGCGGCCAACCTAAGCCCATCGGGTCTTTCAAAGGACCTTCTAGCATATACTGTAGGAAAATCAGAATAATAAAGTTGAGCAACAAAGTTGTTACGACCTCATCAGCACCATATCGTGTCTTTAAGAAAGCTGGTACGACCATTCCCACCGATCCAGCTGCGCAACCAAACAATATTATTATGGGAACCAAGATAAACGCCGGCGCTTCTAAAACCCCTGTTCCAACAGCTACAGCAGCCATTGCCCCTAAATATAACTGGCCTTCAGCTCCAATATTCCAGAGTTTAGCGCGGAAAGCTAATGCCGCCGCTAGTCCTGTGAACATTAAGGGAGTTGCCCTTGTGAGCATCTCAGAAAAAGCAAACTTAGATCCAAATACTCCTTTAGCCATCTCAACATATGAAACCAAAACAGGAGCGCCCGCAAACCAAAGGGGTATCGAAGCTAAAATTAAAGCCACCAGCGCAGATAGAATAGGCACACCATAGCTAAAAATAGCAGAATTCGTATTTCGAGGCTCTATTCTTATCATGCTGCCTCACCAGCCATCATTAAGCCAATTGTTTCTCTGTCATGTGTTTCAACAGCTTTGAGCTCACCGTCATAAATCACCATAATACGATCTGATAAACTTAGAATTTCATCTAGATCTTCGGAAATTAAAATAACACCAGAACCTCGTTGACGGGCTTCCAAAAGACGGTTTGCTACGTCAGCTGCTGCACCCATATCCAGTCCCCTAGTTGGTTGATTTGCAAGGATCAACTTTGGTGCAGCTTCAAACACGCGTGCTAAAATTAATTTTTGTATATTTCCACCTGATAGTAAACGTGCCGAAGCATTTGCGCCTGGCCCTCTAACATCATATTTTACGCTTAGATCTTCACAGTGCTGTATTATTGCTTCACGGTTTAGCAAACCACGACTTTGAATTCGTTTATTAGATAGGTCTTCTAATATCATATTCTCTGCGACGGTCATCTGGCCAACTATACCATCTTTATGCCTGTCTTCTGGTATACGCCCTACTCCAGCTTGAATTATGTTTGACGGATCATTTGAGATTAAGATTTCACTCTCTAACTTAATCTTACCCGAAGACGGCTTTAACAAACCTGAGATAGCATTGGCCAAAACAGTTTGGCCATTCCCAGAAATTCCAGCTATTCCCAAAATTTCATGTTTTTTTACAATAAGATTAACGTTTGAAATACTTTCTCTTTTTGAAGAGCCAGAAATAGTCAAATTATCTAATTCTAAAACTGCTTCTCCAGGTTTCATTTTTTTGCGAGAAGAAATTTCTGTCTCCTCGCCTACCATTAACCGCGCTATTTTTCTTTCATTTGCTTCTTTACTTGATATCTCGCCCACTTTTCGACCATGACGCAGTACTGCTATTCGATTTGAAAAGGCCAAAACTTCTCTCAATTTATGGGATATGAAAATAACTGACAGCCCATTTTTAGTCATGGTTGTAATATTCTCAAATAACTTATCAGCTTCCTGCGGTGTTAAAACTGCTGTCGGCTCATCAAGAACTAAAATTTTCACGTCCTGATAAAGCGCTTTTAAGATCTCGACTCGCTGTCTCTCTCCTACTGTCAATTTTCCAACTGGAATATTCATGGGAGCAGCTAAACCGCTATCATCCATTATTTTTTGAACTTTTTGCATTGCTTTGGTTTTATTTCGTCTAAAGTCAAAAAATCTTTCAGATCCAAGCATTATATTATCGAGAGCATCTAGATTTTCTGCCAGAGTAAAATGCTGATGAACCATACCTATCCCAGCAGCAATAGCAGCTTGAGGATTACCCAGCTGTAGAGGCTTAGCAGTTCCCGATGTGTCAAAAATGTCAATAGTCCCAGCGTCTGGCATGTAATGACCAAACAGCATATTCATTAAAGTGGTTTTTCCCGCTCCGTTTTCACCTAAAAGAGCAAGCACCTCACCTTTAAAAAGCTCTAAACTAATTGATTGAGCTGCCTGGACAGACCCAAATGTTTTAGTCAAACCATTTAGATGTAATACGGGTGAAGAAGTCATTTTGGAAGTGGTCGGCACAATATTGTGCCGACCAATAGAATTTAACCGTCAGATTGAGGCCGAGCATCATTTACATTTACTCGGAACAAACCATCTAGTATTTCTTGCTGCTTGGCTTTAACAGCGGTTGCCACATCTGCTGGTACTAGACTTTCATCCATTACAAGAGATCCACCACCATAAGCCATAAAGCTATATTGCCCATAGTCTGCTGCTTCAAAGTTGCCTGACACAACATTTGATATTGCCTTATCTATGGTAGCTTCCATGTGCCATAAAGCAGAAGCTAAAATTGTGCCCGGATAGTCACCTGAAGTATCTATAACGTTGCCTATAGCCTTCACACCTCTTTCAACAGCAGCATCGGACACACCGAAACGTTCTGCATACATGATATCAGCACCTGCATCCATCATAGCAAATGCACTTTCTTTTGCTTTGGGTGGATCATACCAACTATCAATGAAGTTAACCATAAACTTTACATCTGGATTCACGTCTCTAGCGCCATCCATAAATGCGTGCATTAAACGGTTCACTTCGGGTATGGCATATCCACCTACCATTCCTATTTTATTAGATTTAGTCATGGAGCCAGCAATCATTCCAGAAAGATAGGAAGGTTCATGAATCCAATTATCAAAAACTGCGAAATTTGGTCCGACCCCTCCAAAAGATGAGCCCATTAAAAAAGCTGTATTTTGGTAATCTTTTGCTACTTTTCTAGCAGCTCTTTCTAAACCAAAAACTTCTCCAACTATCAACTGTTGCCCCTGCTCAGCATACTCGCGCATAACACGCTCATAGTCGGTATTAGCCACATTTTCAGAATAAGTGTATTCTATATCGCCGCGGTCTGCAGCTGTATTCAGCGCTTTGTGAATTCTGCTGATCCACTGCTGTTCAACCGGCAGCGTATAAATCGCCGCAACTTTTATTTTATCAGCAGCTGCAACACTAACTGATGAGAAAAGGCCGGCACTTGCTACTAGAGCAATTGCTAACCTTCGGCTTATTTGGTGCGTAAGAGTCATATTTATCCCCCTTGTCATTACACCAGAGGAGTGTGCTTTCGTTTAAAAAATTAATCAATAACTTATTTCATTTGAAATTGTGTAAATGGTATTTTTGAGCAATTATACATTTAAACTCTTATTAGATTAATAATTAATCATTAAAAAAACTATCAATTTAATTATTTAATTGAAAAACCACAGATTGGCCTGTTTTTGAATTGAAAGCTGCCATCCCTCCGCTTGAAACTACTTTGCCAGTTACCTCCCGAATTACAACTTGGTGAGTTATCATCAACGTCAAACCTGTATCGAGAAATTTTAACTTGTGGTTCAATAAAGCAATCGTTTCGTCTTTATCAGCATAGTTTTGGAAGAATGAATTTAGTCCAGCAAACTCTTTCCATTCTCCTAAATCTAGTAAATTTGCTGTTTCTTTACACCTGCACCACTGACTTGATAAAATTTCTGTGAATTTGATATTTCGAAGCCTGAGCTCTTCGCCTATTTTTGAAGCCTGAGACCGCCCTTTTGCATCCAAATTTCTCTGGGTATCACAATCCTTTAAATCAAAATTATCAGGGTCTCCAAATCCTGGCGCCAAAGCGTGGCGTAAAAATAAGATATCTGCGTTCACACTATCAAGCGCATTTAGCAAAGTATCTTTGGAGTCGATTTCAGCGTCTGCACCAGAAACCATTAAGAAAATCACTAGAGAGAAATTGAAACTGTATTTCGCAAAGATGTATTTCATGAATATTAGTCAGGCGATGAAAATTTTATCAAACGAGCATTGGATCCATCCTCAATAACCCATATAAGGCCATTTTTTTGAACCTCTACATCTCTGACTCTCACTCGCCATGAAAATCTTTCTTCTTCAATAACCTTTTGATCTCTGAGTTTCAATCTCACCAAAGACTTCCCCTTTAGTCCACCCAAAAGTGCATGCCCCTCCCAGTTTTTAAATTCATTTCCAATATAAAAGGTTAGTCCTGACGGGGCGAGCGTTGGAACCCAATATGCAACTGGCGACGCGAAGTCCGGCCTTGTCTCGTGTGGTGGAATTAGGGCTCCGCTATAGTGATTACCTTCTGAAACTAATGGCCATCCATAGTTTGATCCTGCCACTATTAGATTCAATTCGTCCCCATGTCGTGGGCCCATTTCATTGGCCCATAAGTTATTTTTCTGATCAAAAGCTATGCCAAGGGGGTTTCTATGCCCAGTCGTCCAAAATGTTTTAGCCAATTCACCTTTGCTTTGAAAAGGATTCTGCTGTGGAACCGTTCCATCATCGTTTAGACGGACTATCTTTCCAAAATTGGTATCCCACATTTGAGCAGGTTTTTGCATTTGCCGATCACCAGATGTGATGAATATTTTGTTTTCATGGACAGTTCCCTCAGGACCAAAAACTATTCGATGAGAAAAATGTCCTTTGCCTTTCACTGCTGGAAATTGCTCCCATATCCTCTGCCTGCTTTCTAGCTTGGGGCTTTTGAGGTCGTTTAATTTAGCTCGATCAACCACTGCATATCTTGTCTTACCTCCATCATCCGAGGCTATGTAAGAGAGATAAATGTATTTATTTTTTTTAAAATTTGGATGTGGGACAACATCACCCATTCCGCCTTGCCCGCCGTACTGAACGTTCATAATATTTTTGACTTCAGTTTTGGATCCAAAACTGTCTACAAGCCATAGTTTGCCTGGCTTCGTTGCGACCAAAAGATGGTCGTTGTCTATGAAAGACAGTGACCAGGGGTAATTAAATTTTGAAATTACTTCTCCCTGAATTTTAGACCCTAGGTTTCCTTCAATTATGTTGTTTGCAAAACTGTGGCTAGCGGCCATCAATAGCAAAAAAGTTAAATAAATTTTATACAAAAGTCTTCCATTCAACTAGAGTTAGATAAAATAATAATCATAGTTTTAATTTTACGATCAGAAATTTCTAATATTTTACCTAAAGCAGATAACCAATGAAAAGATCAGAAATAAACAATATTATGCTTGAAGCCGATGAATTTATTCAAAAATTTGGCTTCAAATTACCCCCTTTTGCCTATTGGTCAGCATCTCAATTTAAGAAAAAAAAAGCTGATGCATCTGAAATAATCAGGTCAAGATGTGGTTGGGATATAACCGATTATGGTTGCGGAAAGTTCCATGAAATGGGGTTGTTTTTGTTCACTCTGAGAAATGGAAAATTAGAGCATTTATCCCGTGGGAGAGGTATGTGTTATGCAGAAAAATTATTAGTTTCAAAAAAGGATCAAATTTCTCCGATGCACACACACATCGTAAAGGCTGAAGATATAATAAACAGAGGCGGCGCAGATCTTATCATAGAAGTATACGGGAGTGATGAAGATGGAAACTTTAGCTCCCAAAATGGCGGCACGATTTACCGTGATGGAATTTTAACTCAATTTGCTCCAGGAGAAAAACTCAGGCTTAGTCCCGGCGAAAGTGTAACCTTGATGCCCGGAGACTGGCATGCATTTTGGGGAGAAAAGGGAGATGTTTTAATCGGAGAAGTATCAACTGTAAATGACGACGAGCATGACAATATATTTGTAGATGATATTGGTCGCTTTGCAGAAATCGAGGAAGATGAAGATCCAATTCACCTGCTTGTTAGTGACTACGAACACTGGCTCTAAACATTTAAGAATTGATTAGGTGTTGTAAAATTGAGCACACCATGCAATCTCAGAGGTTTAAGTACCAAGGTTAAATTTTGATCTCTCCAATACTCAGAACTCACTTCATAGCTTTAATTGGAGCTGGCTTATTTCTCTTTATAAATGCACCTTTGCCATGGTTGTTTGGCCCCCTTACTAGCTGCCTTATCGCTGCTCTTTTTGGCTATAAATTGAAAGTATACAAACCCTTAGGAGATGGAATGCGCACAATATTGGGGGTTGCAGTTGGTGCAGCGGTTACCCCAGCATTTTTCTATAGTATTCCAAGCTTAACTACTACACTTCTAATTATTCCATTGTTCACCATTCTTATTGGACTATTAGGTGTATTATTTTTTAGAAAATTTTTTAAATTTGATTTTCCAACAGCATATTTTTCATCAATGCCTGGTGGTGTACAAGATATGATTGTGTTTGCAGAAGAGGCGGGCGCCAATGTCCGTTCAGTTTCTCTAATTCATGCAACTCGTATTTTAGTTATCGTTGTTATTTTACCAATTGTTTTAAGTTCAGTTTGGGAAATAAATCTTACTAACCCTCCTGGAATGCCTATAAAGGAATTCCAGCCCCTACAACTCTTATTGCTTTTAGTGAGTGCTGTTTTTGGATGGAGAATTGCGAAGAAAGTAGGTTTATTTGGCGCTTCTATATTAGGGCCTCTAATTTTGGCTGCCGTTTTTAGTTTAAGCGGTTTCTTAACCAATCGCCCACCAGCTGAAATAATTTGGGCTGCACAATATTTTATCGCAATAGGCATAGGTGTAAAATATGTAGGAATTTCTTCGATTGAAATACGCCGTGATATTTTAGCTGGACTTATTTTCAGCATACTGCTGCTGCTTCTAACTACCTGTGTCTTGGCCCTCATTTTAATTTTAAAAATAGCAGAACCAGTTGAGGCTATTCTATCATTTGCTCCTGGAGGTCAGGGTGAACTGGTTGTTTTGGCTATTATTGTCGGTGCGGATTTAACTTTCGTTGTAGCCCATCACCTATTGAGAATATTTTTTGTAATTTTAGGCGCTCCAATCGTGATGGCCATGTTACCACAAAAATATAAAAATTGACTTCAATAACTCGCCACAGCAAATAAGTTACATATGCCTTGTAACGCCCCCGTCCGACCTAATGCTTTGACCAGTTATGTAACTGCTATCATCAGATAGTAAAAATGCCGCTACCTTTGCCTGTTCTTCAGCTCTAGCCAAACGATTTAGTGATGATAATTTTGCAAATTCATCAGGTAAATTCAAACTGTCAGTAAAACCCGGCAGAAGGCAATTCATTCGGATATTATCTGCTCCGTACCTATCTGAAAATAATTTTGTAAAAGAAGAAACCCCTGCCCTATAAACACTGGATGTAGGAAAAGTGAGACTTGGTTCAAAAGCAGAAAAAGTAGTAATATTAACTATTGATCCACCCCCTTGTTCTAGCATTATTGGTGTTACTAATTTTGCAATCCGAATGACGGGTTTAATTATCATTTGATTTGCTTTGTCCCAGTCTTCATCCTCAATTTCCAAAAGATCACCTTTCGGAGGCCCTCCCACGTGGACCAAAACCGAGTCAATTCGCCCATATTTCTCCATCGTAAAATCAATAATACTTTTCAAATTTTCAGGAACCTCGGCTTTTCCACGTAAAGCTATACCATTCAATTCTTCAGCTAGTTGTTCACAACTATTGGATGGCGACATTAGTGAGAGTTTATAACCTCTTTTTTGCATTTCCTTGGCTGTAGCAGCGCCCATGCCCCTGCCACCACCTATCACAAGACAAGTTTTTTCTGCCATCGTATCCACCCTTTTTCATATTCAGTTTAAAATCTAAATTATTAAATTTTTACCTATTGGCGCTATTAAATTTTCATCTATTTGATATGCTTAATAATATAAACTTAATAGGAGAATTATATGCCAAAGGCAATTTGTGCAGATAAACCCGGTGGAATAGAAGTATTAGATTGGCGAGAAATAGAAACACCACATTTAGGACCAGATGATGCATTGATTCACCAAACCAAAATTGGTTTGAATTTCATCGACGTTTATATGACGAGTGGTACATACCCATTTCCAGAAAACGGTCCCCAAATCCCTGGCGGGGAAGCTGCTGGAATAGTTGCAGAATTGGGTAAAAATGTAAGTCACCTGAAAATTGGAGACAGGGTCGCATACACCACGCCTAACGGAGCATATAGAGAAGAACGGGTTTTGCCTGCGGAAAAATTAGTCAAACTGCCCGATGATGTTACCGATGAAGTAGCCGCAGCATCAATGCTTAAAGGTATGACGGTCGAATACTTATTAAATAGATCGTTCAAAGTCCAAAATTCTCACAAAGTTTTATTTCACGCCGCAGCTGGCGGTGTTGGCTTGATAGCTGGTCAATGGCTTAAGTACATTGGTGCAGAAAGTATAGGGACCGTTGGAAGTGATGATAAGATCAAACTCGCTAAGGATGCAGGCTATGATCACGTAATAAACTACAACAAATCAAACTTTGTTGAAGAAGTAGCGCGCATCACGGGCGGGATTGGTGTTGATGTCGCATACGATAGCGTAGGTCAGGCAACATACCCTCATACACTCTCTTGTTTAAAGAAATTTGGTTTATTCGTCTCTTTTGGCCAGTCGAGTGGTATTATAAAGGATATTGCTATGGGAGACTTGGCTAAAAATGGATCGCTTTACGCTCAAAGACCAACTTTGTTTGATTTCATATCAAGCAAAGAAAGCTTAAAACAAGTTTCCGAAAATATGTTTAAAATGTTGGCTGAAGGTCACGTAAAAATGCATATTAATCAAAGGTATGCTTTGAAAGATGTACCAAAAGCCTTTGAAATGCTTATGGCTCGGAAAACTACTGGAGCGACAGTCTTTGACGTGGGGAGAGGATGATGTCATCAGGTATATGGAAAGGCCAAGCATTTTGTGTAAGTCATGCAGATGGAACAGGCACATTCAAAAGTCATTTTACTGGCGGTCTTCGAGCCTTTTTTGAATATCGTGATTTAGGTATTAATGATGCAACAAAAGGAAAATTCTCAGCAAATGTGATTAGAGCTGTTCCTGGCAGGCACGCCGAACCAGCTTGGCATATCCACCACTTAGATTTTCAAATGATTTATATACTTCAAGGTTGGGTTACCTTTGAATATGAAGGACAAGGAGAAATAACTTTTAGGCCAGGATCAGCAGCACTCCAGCCCCCTGGAATAAGGCATAGGGAAGTCCAGCATAGCGATGACCTTGAACTTATCGAAATCACATCTCCTGCAGAGTTTGAAACCGAAACTGTAAAACAACCTTAGTAAACTTTTTAAGAAAGCATCCATTTATGAATAGTCTAGACAATTTAAAGTCTTCTATTATCAGCCAATTCGGCACACCTTGTGCGGTTATTGACTTGGATATAATTAAAAAAAATATACTCCGTGCACAAAAAATTTGTGATGCAGCTGGAGTAGCCAATCGTCCGCACATTAAAACGCATAAATCACCCCTCCTGGCGAAAATGCAAATAGATGCAGGCGCCCGCGGGATAACTTGTCAAAAGCTCGGGGAAGCCGAAGTAATGGCAGAAGCAGGTATAGACGATATTCTAATAGCAACAAATATTTTAGGAGCTGCCAGATCAGGTCGTTTAGCCAGTTTGCAGAAAAAACTTCCATTAAAAGTCTGTGCAGACAATCATGTATCTTTGCAAGAATATTCAAAGGCTGCGGAGGCTGCAAATCGGCCTCTTGATGTTCTAATCGAGTGTGACACTGGACAAAAAAGAGCAGGCGTCGAAGATCCCAAAGAGGCTGCAAATTTAGTGCAATCAATTATTGAAGATAAGTGGTTAAAATTTACCGGACTACTCTATTACCCAACCCTACAAGGTTGGGATGACACCCAAATGTTTCATAATTCACTTACCAAAATGCTTGATGATTTAAAAGTTAAAGCAAAAATAATATCTACCGGCGGGACACCAAACTTTGCAAATATTGGGAAGCTTGAAGGTGCCACAGAGCATCGAGCAGGAACATGCATTTTTAATGATATGATGATGGTTCAAGATGGCTTCGCTCAACTTGCAGACTGTGGTTTTCGAGTGTTTACAAGTGTTGTCAGTAGAGCAAACGAAAATCGGGGAATATTAGACGCAGGTTCAAAAACACTAACCTCTGATACTGGAGGGCTAAATGGATTTGGTCACATAAACGAGTATCCAGAAGCCTCTATAATAAAATTTTCAGAAGAGCATGGGTTTCTTGATCTTGAAGATTGCAAAATGAAGCCCTCGGTAGGTGATATTGTTACCGTGATACCTAACCATGTTTGTGTAGCGGTCAATATGGTTGACGAACTAGTTATGGTTCAAAACAATACAATATTACAAACAGTCCCTGTAGCCGCTCGTGGAATGCTCGTTTGATTATCAAACCTATAAATTTGTACTTTTAAATTTCTCCATTAGATATGGTCCAGAAACAACGGCTTCAGAAGAAGAGTTACTTATTGGTTTGATAGTGGCTTCCCAATCGGGCTGATGAAAATAAGCAAGACTTTTCCGTGCAGGCTGGTTTGGTTTTGCAACAACTCTATGAAGAGTTGATATCCAACGTTTTGCTGTCCAAAGTTCCATTAAATCGCCAATGTTTATAACAAAACAGTCTTCAAGAGCAGGTACGTCAACCCAAGTATTTTTTTTCTTTATTTGTAAACCGGAGGTTCCAGCCTGCGGTAGTAATATTGTTAGAGAACCATAATCTGTATGAGCGCCTGCTCTTTGCTGCTTATCAATTATAAAATCGTTAGTTTCAGGATAATGCAGAGCTCGTAACGCTGAAATTGGGTTATTTATAAATCTGTCAAAATAAGAATTCTCCAAACCTAAAGCTTCAGCAAATGCCGCCATAATACGTTTAGCTAAGCGCTCCATTTCAGCATAATATCTTTCCCAAATTTCCCTAAAGCCTTCTATTTTTGGCCAAAGTGTAGGTTGATAACAAAACTCATAAGCAGCATTATCTTTAATATTATTAGGAATGTTTAACGGACCACCATTAAAACTCTCTTTCAAATCGGGTGGAGTTACCTCACCTTTTGAGGCCGCTAAAGCCTCTTGGTCGGGTCCAATCCAGCCGTAGGGATATCCACTGTAGGGAACTTTAACTTCCCTTTTCACCTCTAGAGGCGACGAAAAGAATTTTGAAACAATATTCCATTGGTCTTTGATAGCTCTTTGGGAAACGCCGTGACCTTCTATGACTAGAAAACCTGTTTCACTACAAATTTTATCAAGTTCATCACTCTGTTTTTTTCTTTCGTCTCCAGAAGAATTTTCAAAGCGCTCTAAATTAAATCTCGGGAATGACATTTTTACAGCCCCAATTTCTAGTTATTTTTTTCCATGATTGACCAAAGTTCATTTGAAAATGTTCCTAATCGATTTCGGATTGTTTTCATACTTTGGACTATTAAATCTTCCCGCCATCTTTGCCCAATTAATTGAACATTAATTGTTTGAGCCCCCTGCTCTAATTGGGCGAGATGAGTTGGAAAACAACCTGCTGGAAGCCCTAAAAAGTTTATCGAATACGACCAAAGAGCCGATCCGAGAACTTCCCGAACACCTTCTTGACCCTCCAAATCTCTTCCAGGCTTAAAAAATGGTTGTGGCAAAAATGGACTTAAAATTAGTGGATACTTGGTCAAAAAAATCGACCATTCCCTTGCATAATAACTTCTCTTTGCAAGTATCTTCAGTAAATCAGTTCCAGTATATGGTTTGAATTGTTTGAAGTACTCATCAAAAATTCGATTAATTTCTGAGGATCCCAATTTTCTTATATCAGGACCTAGTAATTCTATTACCTCTCCCATTAAAGCTCTATAACCTGCCATGGCAGTTTCAAGAATTAAGGGCGGGTCAACTTCGACAACTTCATGACCTGCATCACGCAAAGCATCAGCAGCTAACTCTAAGCCTTTGTAAATCTCGGGATGGGTTTCAAAACCTGGAGTTTCACGGGACAGTGCAACTTTACACTTATTATTGCGAGCCCCCATGTCATAAGGCAACGGAACGTGAAATGGATCAACAGGATCATTTTTCATTAGGATTGGCATTGCCAAATCCAAATCAGATGGATCTCGCGTCAAAAGCCCTTGAACCGACATAGATTGCGCTAAAATTCCCCTTTCCGAATTTTGAGAAGGGTTCCAAGCAGGTACACGACCAAGGCCTGGTTTTACTGTAAAGGCACCATTTGCCGCCGCTGGAAATCTAAGCGAACCGCCAATATCGTTACCATGACCTAAGGCTCCCATACCGGACATAACGGCTGCACCAGCTCCACCTGAAGAACCTCCAGCAGAAACATGGCCACCCCAGGGGTTATTCGTTCTCCCATACAGCTCATTATCTGTATCAGCTCTGAATGAAAATTCAGGAGTATTAGTACGACCAATAATAATAGCACCGGCATTTTTTAAGTTTTTGACAAGTGGTGCGTCATCAGGTGCCATCCAGTCTTTTAAAGCAAGAACACCGTTTGAAGTTGAATGACCTTTCTGGTCAACGTTAATTTTGATTGTAACTGGAACACCATGTAATGGTCCGCATTCCTTTCCATTATTCCGAGCTCGATCTAAAAGTTCCGCAGTTTTAAGAGCTTCATCTGACAGATCACAAACGATAGCATTTAACTTTGGATTTACCTTTTGCATTCTGTCTACAACTGAAGTTATGACGTCAATAGAACGCACCTCACCAGCAGTTGTTGCTTTAACTATTTCTGAAAAAAGTTATCCAACTCTAGTTCGTAAAAATAACAAAAAACTTACTAATTCACTTTTTTTATTTAAAAATAACAATCCTAGTATAAGCTTCTCTTACACATTTTTTACATCGGCGATTTTCTGCAGATAAAAATGACCTTTAGAAAGGGAGTATAAATATGTTTCAATCAAAAAAAATAATTGCAGCTGGCGCTTTCGCTTTATTTGCCGGCGCGGGACTTAGCCTTTCCGCTCAATCTGATATTACAGTTGCCATGCAACTAGAACCACCCCATCTCGATCCAACAAGCGCAGCTGCCGGAGCAATTGATAGTGTTCTATATTCAAATGTTTTTGAAGGTTTAACACGATTTGCATCCGATGGATCAATAATAGCTGGCTTGGCAGAGTCTTGGGACATTTCGAGTGATGGTACGGTCTATACGTTTAAACTTCGCTCTGGAGTAAATTTTCATGATGGCAGCTCAATGGATGCAAACGACGTAAAATTTTCCCTTGATCGAGCCAGAGCTGAAGATAGTACAAATGCTCAAAAAGCTTTATTCTCTGGGATAACTGATGTTGCTGTCGTAGATAACACCACGGTTAAAGTTTCATTGGATAAGCCTAATGGAAGCTTTTTGTTTAATATGGCCTGGGGTGATGCTGTGATAGTTGCACCTGAAAGTATTGAAGGCATTAAAAACAACCCAGTAGGAACTGGCGCCTTTACTTTTAAAAACTGGGTTCAAGGCGATCGAATAGAACTATCTCGAAATCCAAACTATTGGGGCGCTAAACCTGCTTTAGAGAACGTTACTTTTAAATTTATCTCAGACCCAACAGCAGCATTTGCAGCTGTTATGGCGCAAGATGTAGATGTTTTTACTGGTTTTCCAGCACCTGAAAACCTTCCACAATTTGAAGCTGATCCAAGGTTTCAGGTTTTAGAAGGTTCAACGGAAGGTGAGACTATTTTGTCTACAAATAATAAAATGCCCCCTTTAGATAATGTCAAAGTGCGAAAGGCAATTGCTCATGCAATCGACCGTCAAGCCATCATCGACGGTGCTATGTTTGGTTACGGCACTCCAATTGGTACTCACTTTGCTCCTCATAATCCAGATTATGTAGATCTAACTGGTAATTCAAATTATGACCCAGAGCTTTCGAAAAAACTTCTAGCTGAGGCGGGCCTTTCAGGTGGCTTCACAACCACTTTAAAACTTCCCCCTCCTTCATATGCTAGGCGTGGAGGAGAAATAATTGCCTCTCAATTACGTGCTGTAGGAATCGAAACTGAGATTAGTAATTTGGAGTGGGCACAGTGGCTTGAGCAAGTTTTTAGAGGAAAAGACTACGGCCTTACAATAGTAAGCCACACTGAGCCAATGGATATTGGGATATATGCAAGACCTGATTACTATTTTCAGTATGATAACCCAGAATTTCAATCTCTTATGACCGAACTGAATGGGACTACGGATCCAGCTAAACGGAGCAGCATGCTGAAAAAAGCGCAACGCATTATTTCAGATGATTACGTGAATGGATATCTTTTCGAATTAGCTTTCACCACAGTTGCAAATGCGAAAGTTCGAGGCCTTTGGAAGAATGCGCCAACGCAAGCTACCGACCTTACAGGAGTTAGTTGGGCAGATTAAGTTTGGAAAAAGCACTTATGAAGGCGGGGAAAGTTCTCCCCGCCTCTTACATTATAAATTCTGACCTTTTCTAGAAAATTTAAGATGCTGGGATATATTCTTAAAAGAGCTATTTCACTGATAGTAAGCCTGTGTCTAGCTTCTATTATTATTTTTTCAGTCGTAGAAATTGCTCCTGGCGACCCAGCTTCATTCATGCTGGGCATTAATGCACAAGAAGATACTATTGCTGCTTTGAGAGCAGAGTTGGGCTTAGATCAAGACAAGTTATCAAGGTATTTTTCTTGGGTCAGTGGTATGGTCAAAGGTGATTTCGGAACATCTTATACCTATCGCAGTCCAGTTTCAGATATGATTAAGGAGAGAATTTGGGTTTCCTTGCCTCTAGCTCTTTATGCATTATTGATTTCCACTTTCATCGCTTTTCCTGCCGGTATTTACGCCGCAACTCAAAGAGGCAAAGCCGGCGATGCAGCAGTCATGGGAGCCACACAGTTTGGAATAGCTATACCCAACTTTTGGTTTGCGATGATATTAGTCGTTATTTTTGCGTTGAAGCTTAGATGGTTCTCCGCGGGTGGTTTTGTGGAATGGGAAAACGGTATTCTTCTAAGTTTGAAATCTTTAACACTTCCAGCTATTGCTCTAGCTTTGCCTCAAGCTTCTATACTATCACGAGTAATGCGAAGTGCGCTAATTGAAACTCTTTCAGAGGATTATATAAGAACTGCAAGAGCAAAAGGCTTTGGTAAAAAAGCTGTGATTTGGCGACATGCCTTGAGAAATGCTCTTATTCCAGTACTAACAATTATTGGGCTTCAATTTTCCTTTTTAATGGCTGGTGCCATCATAATCGAACAAGTGTTCTTCCTTCCTGGCTTAGGACGGTTAGTTTTTCAAGCTATAACACAAAGAGATTTAATTGTAGTTGAGAGCGTGGTAATGCTCCTTGTTTTTGCGGTCATAACTGTGAACTTTATCGTAGACGTGGCTTACGCAGTCGTTGATCCAAGGTTAAGGCGGCGAGTATGAAAAGTAACTCTCTGATACTTGGCGGTTTATTAAGTGCATTGGTTGTAATCGCAGCTTTAGTTTCGTTTCTCTGGGTCCCATTTGATATTACCCAACTTTCGATACCTGATAAATTACAAACCCCAAACGAAGTGCATTGGTTAGGTACAGATCACTTCGGACGTGACATTTTATCAATGATTATGATCGGGGCACGAACTTCACTAGCCGTTGCAATCTTAGCAGTTGGAATAGGTTTTTTTATTGGAGTTCCACTTGGTCTAGCAGCAGCAACTAAGAAAAATTCGCTTTTAGATGAAACCATCATGCGAACAAATGATCTAATATTCGCATTTCCATCTTTAGTTATTGCTATCCTAATAACAGCACTCTTTGGCGCTGGGGCTATGAATGCTATCATTGCGATAGGAATATTCAATATACCAGTCTTTGCCCGTGTCAGTCGTGGAGCCGCACTAAGTCTTTGGCAAAAAGAGTTCATTTTAGCAGCGCGGGTAAGTGGTAAATCAGACCTTCGAATATCCGCAGAACATATTTTTCCCAATATTGCTAACCTTCTAATAGTCCAAGGCACAATTCAATTTTCACTAGGTATCTTGGCAGAGGCGGGATTGAGTTATGTTGGACTGGGGACACAACCGCCGGTACCAAGCTGGGGGCGTATGCTTGCAGATGCACAAACTATGGTCAGCTTTGCTCCTCACCTGGCAATCATTCCCGGGTCAGCAATAATCGTAACCGTTCTAGGGTTGAATTTAATGGGGGATGGTCTTCGCGATCTTCTTGATCCTCGAGTGAGGAGATCCCGAGAATGAGTATCTTATCTGTTGAAAATTTAAGTCTCAAAATAGGGTCAGAAAGTATTCTCAATAATATTTCATTTAAACTTGGTCAGGGCCGTATTCTGGCCATAACAGGCGAGAGTGGATCTGGAAAATCTATGACAGCACTTTCAATAATCCAGCTTCAACCCAAATACGCAAAATTGAAGGGAAAAATATTTTTCAAAGATCAAGACATCACTGAAAAAGACGAGTTTGAGTTATGTAAAATCCGTGGAGCTAAAATAGGCATGATATTTCAAGAACCTATGACAGCTTTGAATCCAGTAAAAACTGTAGGAGATCAAATCAGCGAGACAATCGTATTACACAGTGAAAAAAATAAAAAATCTGCCGATACGGAAACTCTCAATATTTTAGAAAGAGTAGGCCTAAGCCCAGCAACTGAAGTAATAAAACGCTACCCACACGAATTATCGGGAGGGCAACGTCAAAGGGTTGTTATAGGGATTGCAATTGCATTGAAACCTTCGATTGTAATTGCTGACGAGCCAACTACAGCTTTAGACGTAACAACTCAGGCTCAAATTCTAGCTCTACTTAAAAGATTAGTTAAAGAAGACAATATCTCTTTAATTTTGATAACGCATGACCTTGCGGTTGTCTCCGACATGGCAGATGAGATTGCGATTATGCAAAACGGTATCATTGTTGAAATTGATGAAACACAAAATTTATTTCGAAATATGAAACATCCATACACCCGTTCACTTTTTGCAGCATCAGGACATTCAGTTGATTTACCCTCAGCAAAGAGAAGTGCCGACCTTCTTTTGACCATCCAAAACGTCACTTGCAGATACAGGTTAGCACGTACTAAAATTTTTTCGAAAAGTGATTATTTTACGGCCGTTTCAAATGTTTCTTTTGACATAAAAAATGGTGAAAGAGTTGGACTGGTTGGAGAGTCTGGTTGCGGCAAATCAACTCTAACCAGGGCAATACTTGGCCTTGAGCCAATTTACGAAGGTGCGATTAATGTCGAAGATCAAGATATTTCCAAAGCTACACTAAATACTAGGAAAAATATTCAAGTCGTCTTCCAGGATCCTTACGGTTCCTTCAATCCAAGACATAAAGTCTCAACTCTTATAAAAGAGCCTTTTTATCTCATTAAAGACGCTCTTGAGGTCAAGAGTATTGAAAGTAAAATAGACAATGTTTTAGAAGATGTTGGACTATCATCTGCAGACAAGAATAAATATATTCATGAATTTTCTGGCGGTCAGCGGCAAAGAATTGCGATAGCACGCGCTTTGATCATTAAACCAAAACTCGTTATTTTTGATGAAGCGGTGTCGGCTCTTGATGTAACAGTAAGAGCCCAAATTCTCGATTTGATCGCTCAACTCGCTGAAGAATATGGCCTTAGTTACCTATTCATAAGTCATGATCTAGCTGTAATCCGCTCAATTACCGATCGATGCCTGGTTATGAAGGACGGTAAGATTATCGAAGAAGGGCTTACCAAAAAGGTTTTGGAACAACCTCAAAATGCATATACAAAAACGTTAATTGAAGCAGCACCTAAGTTACCTAGTTTTCAAATGGAGTTATAAATAATGTCGCTTCCTCATCTACCCTTCGATCCATCTTGTTGCTTAATTGGAGGCCAATGGCGTCATCCTACCGACCTTGAAAAGCTGGAATTAAAAAATCCATCTGATGGGAGTACATTAACTGAAATCGCATCAGGCAATGAAAATGATATTGGTGAGGCTATTGAGAATGCAAAAAATGCATTTGACCAGTGCTGGAACACAACACCAGCAGCGGAACGCGGGCGTATATTGAGCAACTTAGGCAGGCTTGTTCTAAAAAATATAGATCTTTTATCTACACTCGAGGCACTTGATGTGGGAAAACCCTTAACTCAAGCTCAAGCAGATGTTAGAGCGTTGGCTCGGTATATGGAATTTTATGGTGGCGCAGCTGATAAAGTTCACGGGGAGACAATACCGTATTTAGAAGGATACACGGTATATACTTTGCGAGAACCCCACGGTGTAACTGGTCATATTGTTCCTTGGAATTACCCTATGCAGATTATTGGTCGATCTGTTGGCGCAGCCCTAGCAATGGGAAATACATGTGTATTGAAACCAGCTGAAGAAGCCTGCTTGACCGCCTTAACTTTTGCTAATCTTGCTATTGAAGCGGGTCTACCCAAAGGTGTGCTTAATGTGGTTCCTGGGCTGGGCGCCAAAGCAGGTGCTGCTCTTTGCGCGCATAAAGGAATTAATCACATAAGTTTTACTGGATCAGTTACAACAGGCCGCTTGGTGCAAGCATCAGCTGCTAATAATATTGTTCCTGTAACGTTAGAACTTGGAGGTAAATCACCCCAATTATTCTTTGAAGACGCAAATCTGGAAAGTGCGCTTCCCTTTCTTGTGAACGCGGGGATCCAGAATGGCGGTCAGACTTGTTCCGCTAGCAGCCGTATATTAGTCCATCGTTCCCGATATAACGAAGTGGTTGATCATATGTCCCAAAAGTACAAAGACTTAATCGTTCGACCAGCAATTAATGATGGAGCTTTGGGACCTTTGATATCAGAAAGGCAAAAATCAATTGTGGAAGATTTTATTTCTAAAGGTCAGAGGCTGAACTTAGTTGCTCAAGGAGAAATAGACAGCAGTGCTCCAACAAAAGGACATTATGTTGCCCCACACTTGTTTGCAGATGTTCCAGAAGATCATATTTTGGCCAAAGATGAAATATTTGGTCCTGTGCAAGTTATTATGCCTTTCGATACAGAAGAAGAAGCTATCAGCATTGCAAATGGTACAGACTACGGTTTAGTCGCAAGCATTTGGACAAATGATGGTGCCCGTCAAATGCGATTGGCCAAAAAACTCAAGTCAGGACAGGTTTTTATAAACAATTATGGAGCCGGTGGTGGTGTTGAACTTCCATTTGGAGGACGAGGGTTCTCAGGGCATGGACGAGAAAAAGGGTTTGAAGCACTTTATGGTTTTTCAACTTTGAAAACTGTAGCCAGCTATCACCAATAAAAAAGGAATTTTAGAATGCGATTAGAAAACAAAACAGCAATTGTAACTGGAGCCGCTTCGGGTTTAGGAAAAGCAATTGTCGAAAAATTCCTTGGAGAGGGGTCGAGGGTAGTCATCGTTGATGTCAATGAGAGTGCTGCAAGAGACCTCTCGGCAACTCTAGGGCCAAAAACTTTAGCAGTCAAAACCGATGTCGGCGATACAAAGTCAGTAGAAAATTTGAAGAAAGTTGTGTTTGACAATTTTGACAGTGTGGATGTTGTAGTTAACAATGCAGGTGTTACCCACTTACCCACACCGCTTGATGAAGTTACAGAAGAGGACTTTGATCGCGTTTTTCGTATAAATTGTAAATCAGTTTATTTAATGGCAAAGGCGTTTGTTCCTCATATGAAAAAACAGGGTAGCGGTTCAATATTAAATATAGCTTCAACAGCAGGAGTGTCTCCTAGACCAAATTTGAATTGGTACAATAGTTCAAAAGGCTGGATGAATACCGCCACCCGGACAATGGCAGTGGAGCTTGCCCCTTTCGGGGTTCGGGTCAATGCCGTTAATCCCGTCGCCAGTGAAACACCGCTACTTGCCTCTTTTCTAGGTGAGGACACACCAGAAATGCGGCAGAAATTTCTCTCAACGATTCCCCTTGGAAGATTTGCCCAACCTGAAGATATTGCAAATGCAGCATGCTATTTGTGCTCAGAAGAAGCTAGTATGGTGACGGGTGTCTGCATGCAAGTTGATGGTGGGCGGTGTATATAATGATGCAACCAGGACCAAAAAATTTGATCACCGATGTGGAAGGCATAGTCGTCGGTAACGCAGAAGATCAAAAAATTAAAACTGGTGTAACAGTTCTCAGCGCAGATAAACCATTAGTGACCTCATATTTTGTGATGGGCGGAGCTCCAGGAACACGCGAAACAGATTTACTTGCACCAGATAAAACTATTAAAGGCGTAGATGCCCTCGTATTATCTGGAGGTTCTGCTTTTGGGTTAGATGCTGCTTCCGGAGTTGTAGATAAATTAAAACAAGATGGTAAAGGTTTAGAAGTCGCTGGACACATAGTCCCTCTTGTTCCAGCAGCTATTTTGTTTGATCTAAGTAATGGTGGTCATAAAAATTGGGCTAACAATCCTTATCCTAATCTAGGTAAAAAAGCATATAAAAATTTAAATACAGAATTTGAACTCGGTAGTGTTGGAGCTGGATGCGGTGCTCAGGGTGGGACAATGAAAGGTGGCTTAGGTTCGGCATCTTTCAAGTTGAGCAACGGTATTACTGTAGGAGCATTAGTCGCCGCAAACCCCGCAGGCGATGCAACAGATGAGACAGGAAAACATTTCTGGGCAGCACCATTCGAAATTGATGATGAGTTTGGCGGATTTGAAGCCCCACGTGCAGGCAATTATTCAAAATCGTTTAAAAGGCCAGAGTTATTCCCTCTCGAGGATCGAGCCAACACAACAATTGGCATTGTTGCCACGGATGCTGCCTTAACAAAGGCGCAAGTTCTAAGGCTTGCGACATCAGCCCACGACGGCATAGCACGGGCAATTGTCCCGTCTCATCTTCCTTACGATGGTGATTTAATATTTGCCAGCTCAACGAATGAGTTACCTTTGCGAGACGAGACTTACGATCTTGCAGAAATTTGCCATGCTGCCAGTCTTTGCATGGCTAGGGCAATTGCTCGTGGCTTCTACAACGCAAAAAATCTACCCGGTGATCCTATGCCCACTTTTAAAAATTTTAATGGTTAATAGATTTAAAAAGTTACTGATTTGCTAAAAAATTCATTTTCAAAAAGATTTAAATTCAAAAACTGGCCGCAAAAGAATTTTCCTGCAGTAGCCGCTGGTATTTACTTAATTTGGGATGGACAAACATTACTTTACGTTAGTACTGCAGGAAAAGATTTAGACAAAGCACTAAGATCAGGAAAAAATAAGTTTGGGTTGATAACTCGGCTTAATAGTCATGCCAGCGGAAGAGCAGCAGGAGATCAGTTTTGTTCTCTTTTATCAAATAGAATAGTCATTCCTTCTCTTAAAAGTTCTCAACTTAATAAATTTAGAGAAGGTTCAATAACGCTAGACCAAATGACCAAAAAGTATATTCGAACTAATGTGGAATATCAGTATCTATTAGTTGAAAATTTTCAGGACGCTCTTGATCTGGAAGAACATTGCAAACGCGGCGCAATATTTGGACAAAGACCTTTATTTAACCCCATAGATCAAGAAAACTAATTAAGCGATGTAATTAATTGGATCTCTATATTTTTCCAACGTAGTCCATTGCCAGTATGTTTCGTTTAACCGAACTGAAATCGGTCCTTTCACACCGTTTCCATAAATTGTTTCATTCACACGAACTATTGGGATCACACCTCCTCCAGAAGAAGAGAGAAAAACTTCGTCTGCCGCTAAAAGTTCATCGACACTTAATGGGCGTATACTGGCACCTATACCAAGGTAATCAGCAATTTCTAAAACTGTTTTTCTACTTACACCAGCCAAGACTCCTCGATCAGGTGTTATTAAAACTCCATCTTTGATGGCAAAAACATTAAAACCAGGACCTTCTGTTACATTACCATCAAAATCTAACAAAATTACTGTCTCGTATTTATTATCTTTTGCTTCAAATATACCCTGAGTGAAGTCTCCCCAATGATAGTTTTTGACGCGAGGATTTACACTTTCTTCAGGAATTCGATACACGTTTTGGGAAATCCAAGCCGTTGCGCCCTGATTTATAATTTCAGGTTTGATTACATGTAAATAAGGCACACACCATGCGAAAAAATGATTTTCACAATCCCTAGGATCTCTTGATCCTTGTATTTTTGGTCTTCCACGACTGCAAACCATAGCTACATAACTATCTCGCAAACCTGATTGACTGACCATGTGGTGAAGTGCTTTTTGAACTTCTGATTTGTTCATTCCTGGATCAAGATAAAGACTTTCCATCGAAGAAAAAAAACGAGACAGATATTCCTCAAATCTAAAAAAAGCACCATTTATCACCGGAACGACATCATACGTTATATCTGAGTGGACCAAACCCCAATCGTTTACCGGAATGGTAGCCTGCGAAATAGGTAAAACATGACCATTCATCCATGCCGCACCAAGGCTTAAATCTTTTTCCATATTTTTGCCGCTCAGAGAAATCTAAGTTGAAGCATAAAGAAATAAGAATTTTTACTCAACGTCTTTAGATATATAGGGCTCTAAACTTTCTCGAAATGCATCAATAAAATCCAAGATAACTGGAGAACTCGGACCAGAGGCGGGTTGAATTATCGAGAGTCGATGTAAAATTTTTGGTTCAAATGGCTTGATTACTATACCCGAAGACTTGAACGCATCCGCATCTAATGCACTCACAATTGAAGCTCCAAGACCTTCTTTGACCATTATACAGGCCGTGGTGAATTGCCGAACCTCCACTAAACTATTTATTTCCACATTACTATTGCCAAATGAACGATACAATTCTTGGAAAAACCAACTATCTCGTCTGGTGTGTATCAATCGCTCAGAGGCTAGATCTGGCGGCGTAATAACTTCCTTGTCAGCAAACGAGTGACCTTTTGGCAAAATACAAACAGACCTAATAAAT
>LUMR01000016.1_pt1 | contig 52239 bp, 47 predicted proteins | sample 730041 | NCBI WGS metagenome assembly LUMR01 (sample SAMN03860258, study PRJNA289734) | marine metagenome | biome: seawater column; feature: ocean; material: water; isolation source: Red Sea water column Station 12 - depth 10m | place: Saudi Arabia: Red Sea | collected 2011-10-15 | depth 10 m | reverse complement strand
TGAGGTAAAACCAAAGATAATTTTAGCGGATATTGGAATGGTAACTGAAACGGATGTGACTTTGGCAAAGGCCTCAAATGCAGTTTTGATAGCGTTTAACGTAAAGCCAAGCAAGGAAGCTAAAAAACTTGCTGAAAATGAAAAAATAGATATTTCATCATACAATATCATTTATGAGGTTTTAGATTTTGTTAAAAAAAGAATGTCTGGATTATTAACTCCTGATGTAGAAGAGAAAGTAATTGGGACTGCACAAATTTTAGAAATTTTCAAAGTTTCAGGAGCGGGAAAAGTTGCTGGTTCTAAGGTAACTGATGGAGAAATTAATAGTAATTCAGATGTAAGAGTAATTAGAGATGGTTCAATAGTTTTTACAGGAAAAGTTGGAAGTTTGTTTAGAGAAAAAAACCAAGTAAAACAGGTTAACAATGGTCAAGAATGTGGAATTGCACTCAAAGATTACATGGATTTTAAAAAAAATGATACTATAGAGGCTTTTAGTGTTACATCTAAAGAGAGGACAATTTAATGTCAGATAGAATAGGTAAACCAATTTCACAGAGACAATTAAGAGTAGGTGAAATGATTAAACAATCTTTAAGCATGATTTTTATAAGAAATGAGGCTAAAGTTCCGAATTTAGAAACAAATACTATAACAGTTACTGAAGTCAGAATGAGTCAAGATTTGAAAATAGCCAAAGCGTATGTACTTCCTCTCGGAGGAAAAAATGCAGAAGAAACTGTTAATACTCTGAAAGAATACTCATTTTTAATTAGAAAAATTTTATCTCAAAAAGTAGTGATGAAATTTTTACCAAAATTACTTTTTAGAAAAGACGAGTCTTTTGAGTATGCTGAAAAAATAGAGAATTTAATTAAACAAACAAATAAATAGGAAAAAAGAAGTATGAATAAAAAAGCTCAAGAGTTAGCAATGCATGAAAAAGATACTGGATCGTCAGAAATCCAAATTGCTTTGTTAACAGAAAAAATTGAAACGCTTTCAAAACATATCAAACAATTCAAAAAAGATAAACATTCATCTGTTGGATTATTGAGAGCGGTCAATAGAAGAAAAAAATTGTTAGATTATCTTAAAAGAAATAAGGTAGATTCTTACAAGAATGTCCTGTCGAAATTGAATTTGAGAAAATAAGAGTCAAGATAGAAGGAAGTTGAAGTAGGAGGTAAAAAAATAAGTTTAGAGTCAGGTAAGGTAGCAAGACAGGCAGACGGAGCAATCATCGCAACATGTGGGGAGACAGTTGTTTTAGCAACTGTTGTTGGAGCAAAAAAAGTTAATCCAGACATGGATTACTTTCCATTATCTGTAAATTATCAAGAAAAATATTACGCAGCAGGAAAAATTCCTGGTGGATATTTTAAAAGAGAGGCAAGACCAACTGAAAGTGAAACATTAATCTCAAGATTAATTGATAGACCGATCAGACCATTGTTTCCTGATGAATTTAAAAATGAAGTCCAGTTGTTACCAACTGTAATTTCTTATGATAAAGAAAATGAGGCAGACATTTTATCAATTATTGCATCATCTGCAGCCTTAGCTATATCAGGAATGCCATTTATGGGCCCCGTTGGTGCTTCTAGAGTTGGATATATTGATGGTAAATATGTTTTAAATCCATCAAAAACTGAACTTGAAAAATCAAAATTAGATTTAGTTGTTGCTGGTACAAAAGATGCTGTGCTTATGGTTGAGTCTGAAGCAAGCGGGTTGACAGAGGAAGAGATGTTAAATGCAGTAAAATTCGGTCATGAAGGATTTGTTCCAGTGATTAAAATGATAGAGGAATTGGCTAAAGAATGTAGAAAACCTGAGTGGACTGTTGAAAAGAAAGATTTATCTGAGGTTAAGAAAAAACTCGAGGAAACTTTTACTGCAGATCTTAAAAAAGCATTCGCGACAAGAGACAAACAAGACAGATCAAATCAAATTTCAGAAATTACTGATAAAGCAAAAAAACTTTATGAGGAAGACGAAAACTATACAGATCTTGATGTAAATTCTGAACTAAAAAATCTTGAAAAAACAATAGTCAGAACAGATATTTTAAAAAATAAAAATAGAATTGATGGTAGGGGTTTGTCTGATGTAAGGCCAATCTCATGTGAGGTTGGTGTTTTGCCAAGAACACATGGCTCTGCTTTGTTTACCAGAGGCGAAACGCAAGCAATCGTAACTGCCACATTAGGTACATCTGATGATGAGCAAAGAATTGAAAGCTTAGATGGATTACAAAGAGAAAGGTTTATGCTTCATTATAATTTTCCACCTTTTTCCGTTGGTGAGACAGGAAGAATAGGAACTGGTAGAAGAGAGATAGGTCATGGTAAATTAGCATGGAGAGCTATTCACTCTTCATTACCCTCAAAAGAGTCATTTCCTTATACTTTTAGAGTAGTATCAGAAATTACAGAATCCAATGGTTCTTCATCAATGGCTACTGTTTGTGGAACATCACTTGCATTAATGGATGCGGGAGTACCAATAAAAGAACCTGTTGCAGGTATAGCAATGGGTTTAATTAAAGAGGGTGATGATTTTAGTGTGTTATCAGATATTTTGGGTGATGAAGATCATTTAGGCGATATGGACTTTAAAGTTGCTGGAACTAAAGATGGAATTACTTCACTACAAATGGATATCAAAATTACCGGTATTACTTTTGAAATTATGGAGCAAGCATTAAGCCAAGCTAAAGATGGAAGAGTTCATATTTTAGGTGAAATGAATAAAGCATTATCAGCATCAAGATCTGATGTTGGAAAGCATACTCCAAAAATGGAAAAAATTAATGTTGATAAGAAAGACATTGCCGCTGTTATTGGAAAAGGTGGTGCAACAATCAGGGAGATTGTTGAAAAATCAGGTGCTAAAGTCGATGTAAATGACGAGGGAGTCGTAACAGTTGCAGCTCCGGATGAAGAGTCTAGAAACATTGCTATGCAAATGATTAAAGACATCACCGCCAAAGCTGAACTCAATAAAATTTATTCAGGTAAAGTTATGAAGATTATGGAATTTGGTGCATTTGTAAATTTTTTAGGAAAACAAGATGGACTTGTTCATATTTCAGAACTTGCAGATAAAAGAGTAGCTAAAGTTACTGATGTAGTGAAAGAAGGTGACGAAGTAAAAGTTAAAGTTATTGGTTTCGATAGAGGAAAAGTAAAACTTTCGATGAAACAAGCTACTGAGTAAATTTAAGGGGCGCCTGACAACAAAACGCCCCTGCTCATTAAGTGATATTTTTAGGATCTGGCATTCCAACTTTATTATACCCAGCATCTACGTAGTGAATTTCACCAGTGACACCATTCGCAAGATCACTTAATAGATATAATGCTGAATTTCCAACGTCATGGATATCTACGTTTCTTTTGAGAAAAGAATGATCCTCATTCCATTTATATAAGAATTTTGCATCACCGATTGCAGATGCAGCTAATGTTTTGATAGGGCCTGCACTTATTGCATTTACTCTCATGCCTTTAGCACCCAAATCTCTAGCCAAGTATTTAACACTAGCCTCTAAAGCTGATTTGCAAACACCCATTACATTATAATTTGGAATTGCTTTGGTGGACTCATAAGTTAAAGTTAACAAACTACCACCTCGTTTTATTATTTTTGATGCTTCTTTTGCAACTTCAGTAAATGAGAAACATGATATTAACATACTTCTTAAAAAGTTTTCTCTAGTTGTATTTAAATATTCGCCTGATAATTCTGATTTATCTGAAAATGCTACAGCATGGACAACAAAATCAATTTCACCCCATTGAGATTTAATATCTTCAAATAATTTTACTACCTCTTCTTTTTTTTCAACATCACAACTGAATGTAACTTTTGAATTTAATTTTTCTGCTAAAGGAATAACTCTTTTTTTTAAAGCATCTCCTAAATATGTGAAGGCGAGCTCAGCACCAGCTTCTGCTAATTTCTGCGAAATACCCCACGCAATAGATCTTTCATTGGCAACACCCATGATCAATCCTTTTTTGCCTTTCATTAAACTCATAATTACACTTTCTGAAATATTAAAGCAGCATTAGTCCCACCAAAACCAAAACTATTAGACATAACTGTATTTAATGTTACTCCAGTTTCGGTTTTTGCAACTATTGGAAATTTTTTAGCCTCTTCATCCATTTCATTGATGTTCGCTGATCCAGCAATAAAATTATTTTTCATCATAATTAAGCAATATATAGCCTCATGAACTGACGCAGCACCTAAAGGGTGACCGGATAAAGACTTTGTTGAACTTATTTTTGGAATTTCTTCCCCAAAAGTTTCCTTAATAGCTTTTAGTTCAGTTATGTCACCTACTGGTGTAGAAGTTCCATGAGTATTAATATAATCAATTTTGTTTTTAGTGGTTGCCATTGCCATTTTCATACATCTGACAGCTCCTTCTCCAGATGGAGCTACCATGTCATATCCATCTGAGGTGGCACCATAACCTGTCAATTCCGCATAAATTTTGGCACCTCTAGCTTTTGCATGCTCATATTCTTCTAAAACTAACACACCCGCTCCACCAGCTATTACAAAACCATCTCTAGTTTTGTCATACGCTCTTGATGCTGATTGAGGTGTATCATTATATTTCGACGATAGAGCAGTCATGGCATCAAACATAGCTGTCATTGCCCAATGTATTTCTTCACTTCCACCAGCAAAAACAATATCCTGTTTACCCATTTGAATTAATTCCATTGAATTTCCAATGCAGTGACCACTAGTTGCACATGCAGAACTCATTGTATAATTAGTCCCTTTGATTTTAAATGGAACTGCCAAAGTAGCAGACGCAGTACTTGCCATGGTTCTTGGAACTATAAAAGGACCCATTAATTTTGGGGTTTTTGCTCTTGTTTTATCCGCTGCTAAAATTACATTTTCAATTGAAGGTCCTCCAGATCCCATGACTATACCAGTACTAAAGTTGCTTATTTCTTTTTCCTCTAAACCCGAATCTTTTATTGCTTCTTTCATCGCAATATAGTTATAAGCTGAGCCTGAACCCATAAATCGAATTGTCTTTCTATCTATGTGATCTTCAAGTTTGATGTTTGGCTTGCCATGCACATGACTTTTTAAATTATGCTCTTTATATTCCTCAGCAAATGAGATTCCTGACTTTGAATTTAATAAAGATTGATGAACTTCTTCTTGATTATTTCCTAAACAAGAAACTACTCCTAAACCAGTTATTACAACTCTTCTCATTATTTGAATAACCCCACTTTTAAATTATCTGCTGAATAAATTTTTTTTTCATCTGCTAATAATATCCCATTAGCCAAACCAACTGTTGTACCACCAGGAGACATAATTTTTTTCATATCGATTTCATATTTGACTAATTTAACATTCTGTAAAACTTCTCCTGTAAATTTTACTGTACCAACGCCTAAGGCTCTGCCTTTTCCTGGATTTCCAATCCAGCCTAAATAAAATCCTACGAGTTGCCACATAGCATCAAGACCAAGACATCCTGGCATCACAGGATCTTCTTTGAAATGACAATCAAAAAACCAAAGGTCTTTCTTTATATCTAATTCAGCCTTTAAAGAGCCTTTTTTAAAAGCACCATCCTTGTCATTAATTTCTGTAATTCTATCAAACATTAACATTGGTGGAAGCGGTAATTTTGCATTTCCAGGACCAAAAAGACCTCCGTTTCCGCAACTTATAAGTTCTTCATAAGAATAGGAGTTTTTTTTCATAAAATAGATCACCTTAATACTTGATTTTAAACCATTATAATATACATAAAGTTTAGAATTATTATAATTAACAATGTTAAAAAATAGCGAATTTGTTAGCAAATTAAGAAATTCTGGTCTTAGACCCACTAAACAAAGACTTAAAATTTGTGAAGTCTTATTTAATAGAGACAAAACATTTCACTTTACAATTAATGATTTAGCAAAAAACATTTCAGAAAATTTTAATGAAAAAATATCTTTAGCTACAATTTATAACACAGTTCACGCTTTTAAAGATAAAGGATATTTAAAAGAAATTACGATCAGTAGCGATAAAAGTTATTTTGATACAAATATTACTAAACATCATCATTTTTATGATGAGGACACAAATTTACTAATAGATTGTAATGATAACGAAATTGGAAAAGTTAATATCAAAAATAATATTACGGGAAAAAAAATTAGTTCTGTGGAAGTTTTAGTAAGAGTTGCGAGTGATACTCAAAATCAGAATTAAAAAATCTTTCTTTTTAAATTTATATTATAATCATTCTAAACTGTTGACATTTAGTTTAGAACTATTATAAATTAATAATTCTAATAACCATGGGGGAAATACAAAAATTATGAGTACTGAAAATTTCAAAAACAAGTCTTTTAAAGCTAATCAAATGAGCAAATGTCCTTTTACCGGTGCAGGAACACCTGCAAAGTTTTCTGCAGGAAGAGGTCAAACAGTAAGAGACTTTTGGCCAAATAGTTTAAATCTTAAAATTCTTAGTCAGCATTCAAATTTATCTAACCCTATGGATAAAAAATTTAATTATGCAAAAGAATTTAAAAAACTAAATTACAAAGCATTAAAAAAAGATTTAAAAAAATTAATGACAGACTCCCAAGAGTGGTGGCCAGCAGATTATGGTCATTATGGTCCATTATTTATTAGATTAGCTTGGCATGCCGCAGGAACTTACAGAACTGGTGATGGTAGAGGTGGAGCAGGAACAGGTAATCAAAGATTTGCGCCACTTAATTCTTGGCCAGATAACGTAAACTTAGATAAAGCCAGATTACTTTTATGGCCTATTAAAAAGAAATATGGAAGAAAAATTTCATGGGCAGATTTATTTATACTTGTTGGAAACGTGGCTTTAGACTCAATGGGTTTTAAAACTTTTGGTTTTGGAGCTGGTAGAACTGATATTTGGGAACCAGAAGATGATATTTATTGGGGTTCAGAAAAAGAAATGTTAGGTGTGGAACGATATAGTGGAAAAAGAGATTTAGAACAGCCATTAGGAGCTTCACATATGGGTTTAATATATGTAAATCCACAAGGTCCTGATGCTAATCCAGATCCAAAACTAGCAGCACATGATATTAGAGAGACATTTGGTAGAATGGCTATGAATGACTATGAGACAGCAGCATTAGTTGCTGGAGGACATACGTTTGGAAAATCTCATGGTGCAGCATCTGAGTCATTCAAAGGACCAGATCCTGAGGCTTCAAAACTTCAAGACCAGTCAACTGGATGGAATAGTGGATATAAATCTGGAAAAGGTGTTGATACAATAAGTAGTGGTATTGAGGGCGCTTGGACTCAAAATCCAATTCAATGGGATATGGGTTATTTGGATTGTTTATATGGACATGAGTGGGAACTTACAAAAAGCCCAGCTGGTGCTCATCAATGGACTCCGAAGAAAAATGGGCAAGAGATTAAAATGGTTCCCGATGCACATCAAAAAGGTGTGCTTCATCCACCAATGATGCAAACAACCGACATATCGATGAAAGTTGACCCTAGCTATGGACCTATCACAAAACATTTTCACCAAAATCCAAAAGAATTTCATGATGCTTTTGCGAGAGCATGGTTTAAATTAACTCACAGAGATATGGGACCAAGAGTTTGCTATCTTGGTAGCGAGGTTCCAAAAGAACAACTAATTTGGCAGGATCCAATTGATAAGCCTAAATATAAACTTAAATCAAAGGATATTAAAGATTTAAAAAGTAAAATCTCTAAATCAAAAATATCAATTTCAGATTTAGTTTCTACTGCATGGGCTTCAGCATCTACGTTCAGAGGCTCTGATAAAAGAGGTGGTGCTAATGGTGCGAGAATAATGTTGGAACCACAAAAAAATTGGAAAGTGAACAATCCAAAAAAATTATCTGCTGTAATTAAAGCTTTAGAAAAAATTAAAAGCAAATTCGATAGTAAAAAGAAAAGTGTTACAATGGCAGATTTAATTGTACTAGCTGGTGGTGTTGGTATCGAAATGGCTGCAAAAAAAGCTGGCTACAAAGTTCAAGTTCCATTTTCAGCAGGAAGGGGAGATGCAAGGCAAGATCAGACTGATATCAACTCATTTGGTCTTCTAGAACCACAAGCAGATGGTTTTAGAAACTACTTAAATGGTGGAGCTTCAAATGTTTCTGCAGAGGAAAAACTTGTTGATAAGGCTCAATTGATGGGTTTAACAGCTCCAGAAATGACTGCACTTGTAGGTGGTATGAGAGTGTTAAACACAAATTTTGATGGCTCAAAACATGGTGTTTTTACTAACAGACCTGGTTCTCTTACTAACGATTATTTCATAAATCTTTTAGACATGAATACGACTTGGAAAGAGGAAGATAAATCTGAACAAACATTTATTGGTAAAGATAGAAAAACTCAAAAAACTAAATGGAAGGCGACAAGAGTTGATTTAATTTTTGGTTCAAATTCTCAACTAAGAGCTCTAGCAGAAGTTTATGCATGTGAAGATTCAGGTGATAAATTTGTTAAAGATTTTATCGCGGCATGGGTAAAAGTTATGAATTCTGATCGATTTGATTTGAAATTAAACTAATTCTATAAAACAGGACAAAAAAATATGGGAACAGCAAATTTTGAGGACTTCTACGAAGTTCCTAATCTTAATTTTGATATATCAAAGTTGAGAAATGATTTGGATAAAGTTTTAAAAGCTAAAAAGTTTAACTCTCCAGGGGTTACTCACTTCGGAGCAATACCATTAAATCAAATCCCAAATGATAGAAGTTCTATCGAGGGAAATAATATTAGAGGAAAATATTGGACAATTGCCGATGAAACTGGAAAAGAAGTTTCTCGAGATGTTGATATAGATGAGTCAAAATATACTCAATTGGTTCCTGAATTTGAAAATACTTATTTTAAAGAAGTTTACGACACTTTAAGTAAAAGGTTTAAACTAGGTAGAGTAAGATTATTATTAAAAGAGCCAAGATCGACATTAAGCTGGCATAAAGATCCTGAATGTAGACTGCATGTGCCCATTATAACTAATAAAGGTTGTTCGATGGTAATTGAAAATGTAGCAAAACATCTTCCAGCTGATGGTAAGGTATGGATAACAAATAATACAAAATATCATAATTTTTTTAATGGTGGAGAACAGGCTAGAGTGCACCTAGTTGCTTGTGTGCTTGATAGTCCGTTTAAAAAATAATGGAATTAACAACCGGCATATTCAAAGCTGCTGGACAGATTTACACGAATAATAGAGGTTCAATTTTAAGAACCATTATTTATACAATTGGTCATTTTGCTATAGCTATAACTGTTTTAATGTTTGTTGCTGATGTCAGCTTTATGATAGCACTAACAGACGCAATAGTTGAACCAATAGCTAATTCTATATGGTATTTTATTTTAGATAAGTGGTGGGCGAGTAAATCAAAAAACTCTTAATCTAATACACCCCAAATATTGTCTGTCTTTATCCAACCTTCAAAATCATCCGTATTTATTTTGCACCAAATTCCATTGCATTTTTGAACTATTAGAACTCTTCCACTTTTAATTTTAGCCAATGGTTTAGAAAAATTTGTCGGATTTTCGAATAAAATTTTGTCTTTTGTGGGAATGATTGAATTTATTTTTTTTAATTGAGACCAATGTATCCATCCGCTGTTGTTTTTAAAATCAATTACTCTTCGCCAGTTCTCTTTTTTATCAATTTGCTTTAGAGGCAAATTCACTTTTTTATAAATAAACTTTATAGGAGATTCAAAACTCGGTCCATACCTTACATTCACTTTACTTTTCTTTAAAGACAAGAAAGTTTCTTGAGCATAACTTAATGAGGTAAAAGATAATAAAAATAAAGTTATAAGAAAAAGTTTAAATTTTTTTTTTAACATCTTTTAACTTTTTAAATTTAATTTTTCTAAAATTCAGATTTAATAGATCTATAACCAAAACTTGACCATTCAAATTTTTACCGATAGATAAAATTTTTTTTAAAATTTCATTCGCTTGCATAATTCCTATTATACCAGCTACTGTCCCCAAGATGCCTTCATATTCACAATTTAATATATCGTCTGAAATCTCATATTCTTGATAAAAAGATCTTATACAAGGTGTTTTTTTATTTTTAAAATCAAAACTAAAAATATGACCATCAAATTTACTTATTGCTCCAGTCACAAGAAATTTTTTATACTTTCTTGAAACATCATTAATTAAAAACTTTGTTTCAAAATTATCTGATCCATCAATTATGTAGTCATAATTTTTTATAATTTTTTGATAATTATTTATATTTAATCTTATTTTATACGCGTTTACTTTTATTTTTGAGTTTATCTTTTTTAATTTTTTTTGAGCAGACTTTATTTTGGATTTTTTTAAGTCTTCGATGCTGTAAAGACTTTGTCTGTGAATATTTGATAAATTAACAATATCAGGGTCAACAATGCCCAAAACACCTACGCCTGCTCTTGCTAAAAACTCAGCCGCAGGACAACCTAAACCCCCCATTCCAATAATTAAAACTTTAGCTCCAATAATTTTTTTTTGACCTAAGCTTCCAATATTTTTTAAAACTATTTGTCTTGAAAATCTCTCTATTTGATTTTTATCTAAATTGATATTCATTTACCTGTTGAACCAAATCCACCTTTACCTCTGATAGACTTAGGTAAATCATTTTTTTCTTCTAATTCCATCTTGACCACAGGTGCTAGGATCATTTGAGCAATTCTATCACCATTATTAATTGAAAAATTTTCATTACCATGATTATAGATGATAACCTTTATTTCTCCTCTATAATCACTATCAATTGTTCCTGGAGTGTTTAACACACTAATATTATTTTTGGCTGCTAAACCTGATCTTGGTCTTATTTGAATCTCGTAATCTTCTGGGAAAGCAACAGATAATCCTGTGGGAATTAAAACAGATGTTTTAGGTTCTAGATTAATGGGTTCTTTTATAAATGCGATTAAGTCTACACCTGATGCACCACTGGTTTTATATTCGGGTAATTGTACAGCTGGGTCAAGTTTTTTGATTAGAACTTTAACCATTAATTTATTTGAGCAACTATTCTATCTACAATTTCCTCTGAAATCTCTGACTTCTTTTTTAATGAAAGTTTCTCCTTTTTCATTTTTTCATTTTTATAGAAAATTGTAACCTGATTATTTTCATTATTAAAACCACTTTCATCTTTTGAGACGTCATTAGCTATTATCCAGTCGCAATTTTTATCTTTTAATTTTTGCACAGCATTTTTCTCTAAACTTGTTGTTTCAGCAGCAAAACCTATAACCATTTTTGGTCTCATAGAGTTATGATTAGAAACATAGTTCAAAATATCGATATTCCTTTCCAAGTTTAATGTTAAATTATCAACTTTTTTAATCTTTTCTTTATGTTCATAACTAGCTTTGAAATCAGCAACAGCAGCAGCAAATACAGCTATATCAGTCGGAAGATTTTTTTGAGTGGCCTTAAACATTTCTTCAGCAGTCTCAACTTTGATTAATTTAATATTTTCATCTATTTTTAGGTTTGTAGGTCCAGATATTAAAGTGGTATCAAAACCTCTTTTATAGAGCGATTTTGCTATCTCGTAACCCTGTTTACCGCTAGATTTATTTGTAATAAATCTTACAGGATCTATATATTCATTAGTAGGACCCGCGGTTACTAGTGCTTTGAGTTTATTATTTTTAATTTTACTTAATAAAAAATTTTGAATTTCTTCATAAATAACTAAAGGTTCAGACATTTTACCCTCACCATATTCACCACAAGCCATATCACCTATTTCAGGCCCAATAATTTTGTAGCCAAAACCTTTCAATGTTTTTAGATTATTTTGTGTAGACTGATGTTCCCACATTCTAACATTCATTGCTGGAGCTAAAAAAACTTGTTTATTTGAAGCTAATATAACTGTGGATGCTAAGTCGTCTGAGTTACCCTGGCTTAATTTGGAAATGGTGTTGGCAGTTGCTGGAGCGACGATGATTACATCGGCCCATCTTGATAAAGAAATATGGTCCATTTCTGTCTCATTCTCTAGGCTAAATAAATCATCATAAACTTTACCTTGAGATAATGAGGCTACAGATAATGGGGTTACAAACTCCTTTGCACTTTTAGTTAGTATTGTTTTTATTTCAGCATTATTCTTTCTAAACATTCTTATCGTTTCAAGACTTTTGTAAGCAGAAATTCCACCACATATTATAAAAAGAACTTTTTTGTTTGATAAATCTTTCATCGACTGAATTAAAATATTAAAAGACCAAAAATTACAAGGATTAATAAACCAATAATAGATTGGTTTCTAAAAGCAGTCATTTCTGATTTTTGAGTGTTTAAGGCCGTATAGGAATTTGAGTTTTGTGGGATTTGTCCACTAGCAAGATAAGTAAGAGCTTGATTAGCTTTATCCATAATTTCAGGAAATTCCGGTAATCTTTTTATTACTTCAGATGTATTTTGAAGTGTCTCATTTAGTTTTGTCATTGGATCTTTTGTTTCTTTTAGCCAACTTTCAAGAACTGGTTTTGAAGTGGTCCAAATATTTGTGTTTGGATTTAATTTTCTAGCTACACCTTCAACAACAACCATTGTTTTCTGTAACATTAGAAGCTGAGGTTGAGTTTGCATGTTAAATTTTTCTGTGACATCAAATAGTTGCTTTAATAATTTTCCTCCAGAAATATCTTTAACTGCTTGACCAAAAATTGGTTCACCGATGGATCTTAGGGCTTGAGCCAAATCATCTATTGGAACTTCTTTTGGCACAAGACCTGCAATCAAATGTACTTCAGCAACTTTACGATAATCTCTTTGAATAAAACCAAATAAAATTTCAGCTAAAAATCTTTTACTCATTTTATCTAATCTACCCATAATTCCAAAATCAATAGGAACAATTTGACCATCATTATCTATGAAAATATTGCCTTGGTGCATATCTGCATGAAAAAAACCATCTCTTACAGCATGTCTTAAAAAATTTTGAATAATATCTTCTGCAATTTTTTCAGTATTAAATTCTTTATTTTTTAGTTCTTCCGTTTCTCTAATAGATATTCCATCCACCCAATCTAGGGTCATTACATTTTCGCTTGTATAATTCCAATAAATTTTAGGAACTCTAAATCCAACATCATTCTTTGTATTTTCAGCATATTCATTTGCAGCAGCTGCTTCAAATCTTAAATCCATCTCTAGATTTGTGATTTCTTTTAATAAAAATACTACTTCTACCAGCTTGAGTCTTTTTGTCTTTTTAATAAATGATTCTATTAAGAAAGCAAAAAGCATTATTGCATCAATCTCCTCATTGAATATTTTTTTTATGTTTGGTCTTAGAATTTTAATTGCAACGTCCTTAAGAACTCCATTGTCATTAATTTGAGCTTTGTGGACTTGAGCAATTGAAGCAGCAGCAATTGGTTCACTTAAATTTAATATAGAGTCATAACTTTCGTTACCTAGATCATTTTTAATTATTTCTTTAGCTTGTAACAGAGAAAATGGTGGCAATTTATCTTGAAGGTTTTCAAGTTTTTTGGAAAGTTCTTCACCAATTATATCAGGTCTGGTTGCTAAAAATTGACCAAGTTTAATAAAAGTTGTTCCCATTGACTCTAAAGAGTCAGATAGTCTCTCTCCCTCGTCTTTATTTGCATCTACTTGTTTTTTTGGTGAAAAGGAAAATGATAATATCTTAAATAAAATCTTTATAGATAAAGGTGGTTCCTTAAATTTTGATACAATATTTAAAATATCAGAACAAGCTACTTTTCTTCCAAGTTTAAAGAGAATAATTAATTTTTTTACCATCAAAATTTCCATCCACTATGAATAGAAACTATTCCACCTGATAAATTTCTATAGGTACATTTTTCAAAATTGTTTTTAACCATTGCGTCAATTAATTCCTCCTGGTTTAAAAAATCTTCAATACTTTTAATTAGATATTCATACGGCTGCTTTTCACCAACAACAAACTTGCCAATAGAAGGTATTAGCTTAGAGTAATTTTTATAAAGGGTTTCTAAATTTGTATTCTGAATTTTTGAAAACTCTAAGCATAAAAAACGACCCCCTGGTTTTAAAACTCTATAAGCCTCAGAAAGAGCCTTATCTATATTGGCAGTGTTTCTTAAACCAAAACTTATAGTATAAAAGTCGAATAAATTATCAGATAAAGGAATTTTTTCGGCTGGAGATATAATCCAATTTATATTTTTAAACTTAGATAACTTTTCTTTCCCTTTACTTATCATCCCTTTATTTGGATCGACACATGCAATACGAGATAATTTATTTACATGTTTAACAAATAGTTTAGCTATGTCTCCAGTACCACAAGCAACATCAATTAAATTTTGATTACTGGATGGATTCATCATATTTAATAGACTTTTTTTCCACAATCGATGAATCCCTAATGACATAAAATCATTCATTAGATCATAACGATCGTACACTTGATTAAACACATTTTGGACTAATCCTTTTTTATTTTGTAGATATTGTTGCATAATTCAAAAATATATAATCAATATAGTATTAAATGCCAGAATTACCAGAAGTAGAAATTGTACGTCAATCTTTAGACAAAAAGATTAAACAAAAAAAGGTCAAAAAAGTAATAGTTAGAAATAGAAATTTAAGAACTAAAATCCCACTTAATTTTCCAAGATTCCTTGAAGGCAAAAAAATAATCAAAGTAAAAAGATTTTCAAAATATCTGATTATTTGCCTGTCAAATCAAAGTTATTGTCTTTTACATCTGGGTATGTCAGGAACTATTCATCTAATTTATAATCAAAAAAAAAGCTTGGTAACTAATACCAGTTTTTATAGCTCACCTACATTGCCTAAAAAACATAATCACGTAGAAATAGTTTTTGATGATCTTAAAATTGTATACAACGATCCAAGAAGATTTGGTTTTTTTGAAATAGTGGTTAATGAACATTTTTTGGATAAAAGATTCTCTAAACTTGGACCAGAACCTTTTCAATCAGAATTTAACTTAAGTTATATTTATTCTTTTTTAAAAGGAAAAACAAAAAATATAAAAAACTTTCTATTAGATCAAAATTTTGTATCGGGGATAGGAAACATTTATGCAAGTGAAATTTTATTTTTATGTAAAATTAAACCTGATAAAAAAGTATCTTTATTAAATAAAGAAGATTGTAAAAAAATAATATTTAATTCTAAAAAGGTTTTGATTAATGCTATCAAAAAGGGAGGATCAAGTATTAGAGATTTTAAAAACACATCAGGTAAATCAGGAAATTTCCAAAAGAATTTTAATGTTTATGAGAGAAAAGGACTTAATTGTAAAAGGTCTGGATGCAACGGAATTATTAAAAAAAAAATGATTTCCAATAGATCTTCTTTTTTTTGTAATATCTGCCAAATATAATAATTATTTAATTGACCAAAATTCATTCTCAAGTTATACCCCTGCGCATATGGCTAACACAAAATCAGCAATCAAAAGAATTAGAAGAATTTCAAAACAAACAGCTGTTAATAAGGCTCGAAAAAGTAGATATAAAAATGCTTTGAAGAAAATGAATTCTTTAATTGAAGCTAAAAAGAAGTCTGAGGCTTTAAAGTTCTTACCTAAGTTGAATTCTGAGTTGATGAAAATAGCTAAAACAGGCATCGTAAAGAAACAAAACGCTTCTAGAAACGTTTCAAGGTTTACCAAAAAAATAGCATCAATCTAGTTTAATAACACTTCAGGTTGTTAATCCTAATACAACTTTTAAATCTACAAAATCTGTGATCTTAAAAATTCTCCACACAATATTTAGATTTAGTAAATAAACAAACTTATTTAATTCAATTATAAATTTTATTTATATTTTTTTTTATTTTTCTTCAATTTTTTTGTCAAATTCTTTTTTTTTAAAAAAAAAAAATTTACACAATCCTAGATTTTATTTTTTTTTTATTTTTGAAAATTATTTGTTGCAATAATTTTATTATGGTTCTAACTGAACACTCTCCACATTTATGAACAATTCTATAAATAATAATAGTTTAAAAGATTCTAAATCCGATATTCTTGATTGGAATTTAGTTCAAGCTGAAATGAAAAATAAATTAGGACTAGATATTTACGAAAGTTGGCTTAAAAAAATAACTTTTGTCGAGGAAATCAATAATTATATCTTATTATCTGTACCTACTAGATTCATTCGTGATTGGATTACATCTAGATACTTAGATCAAATCTTGAAAATTATAAAAAATTATAAAAAAGAAATTGTTCGAATTGAATTCAAAATAACTGAAAATAAACCTACTTCAACTCAGGATGAAAATAATACTAATGTCATAGAAAATAAAGAAAATGTTTCTTTTATAAAAGACTCTTATTTACAATATAATCGAATAGATCCTAACAAAAATTTTGAAAACTTTATTACTGGCTCCAGCAATAAATTAGCATACGAAGCTTCTGTAAAAGTTTCAGAGAATATTTCACATTATAATCCACTTTATCTTTATGGTGGTGTTGGAATGGGCAAGACACATCTTTTAAATGCAATTGGTTATCACCTGAAAAAAGACAATAAGGTTATGTTTATATCGGCAGAACGTTTTATGTATCAATTTGTAAAATCAATCAAATCTAATGATATGGTCAAATTTAAAGAGTATTTTCGTAATACAGATATTTTGTTAATTGATGATATACAATTCATGAATGGTAAAGAGGCAATGCAAGAAGAATTTTTTCATACTTTTAATGCATTATTAGACAAAGGTTCTCAAATTATAATTTCTGCTGATAGATCTCCTAATAAGCTGTCAAGAATTCAGGAGAGGATAAAGTCAAGATTTGCAGGAGGTCTAGTTGTGGATATTCAAAAAACTGATTTAGCACTCAGAAAAAAAATCCTTGAAAGTAAAATAAGTGACTTAAATAATTTGTATCCTGAAAAGTTTAATATACCTGAGGAAATTAAGGATTTTATAAGCATTAAAATCACAACGAGTGTAAGAGAATTGGTGGGTGCAATAAATAGAATTATATCCTTTTCAAGAATTTATAACAAAATACCAAGCTTAGCTGAGACAAAAGTTATATTAAAAGATTTACTTAATTTAAATGAAAATAAAGTAACTATTGATCTCATTCAAACTATTGTGTGTAAATTTTTTAAGATTAGTAAAAATGAAATGCTTTCATCAAGAAGATCTAGGTACCTAGTAAGACCACGGCAAACAGCAATTTATTTAACAAAAATTTTGACTTCAAAATCTCTTCCTGAAATTGGAAGAGAGTTTTCAAATAGAGATCACACAACTATAATTCACTCAGTTAAAACTATTGAAAAATTAAAAGAAAAAGATCCAGATATGATTGCAAATATAGATAAACTAAAAAATCAAATATTATATAGCAATAAAGAAAATGAAATTTAATGTAAACCAACAAGACCTACAGCAAGCATTAAATTATTGTCAAGGAGTCATAGAAAAACGAAGTACACTTCCAATATTGTCAAACATATTGCTCGATGCACAAAATTCAAAACTCACTATAACAGCGACAGATTTAGACTTAATATTTATTAATCAAATAAATAACGTCGAAGTCATAGAGGAAGGAAAAACAACCACTACGTCGTCTACTATGTATGATATTGTTAGAAAACTCTCATCAGGAAAAAAAATAAATTTAACTTTAACAGACAATAGCAAACTTCATCTAGAATCAGAAAAATCTATTTTTAATTTAAATTGTATGCCCGCTTCGGAATTTCCTTTAACAGATGAAAATTTTAATGAGAATGAATTTAGCCTTAAATCAAAAGACCTATTAAAGTTGCTAAATAAATGTAAATTTTCTGTGTCAAATGATGAGACCAGACATTATTTAAGTGGAATTTATTTTCATCAAACAGAGGTTGAGGATAAGAATTACTTAACTGCAGTATCAACTGATAGTCATCGTATGTCCATTTCTAAACTCAGATTAAATGAAAAAAAAATTTTTGAACCGATTATATTACCTAAAAAGACTATTTTTCAATTAAGTTCATTATTAGAAAATTATGATGGTGAAGTAAAAATTTCAAATATGAAATCTAAGATAAAATTTGAATTAAATAATAGTATTTTAATTTCTAAGTTAATAGATGGAAAATTTCCTAATTACATTCAAGTAATTCCAAAAAATAATCAAAAAAAATTAGAAATTGACCTTAAAATTTTTCAAAGTTCGGTGGATAGAGTAGCCTCAGTATCGCTTGATAAAAAAGATGGTGTAAAATTTAGCTTAAGTAAAGATAAACTAGATTTGTCTGTAAATAATACCAACAGCGGTGATGGAAAAGAATCCCTTGTAGTGAAATTTGATCATGATTTAGAAATTAGTTTTAATTCTAAATATCTTATAGATGTTGCTTCACAATTAGATGGAAATAATATTGAAATGTTTCTAAATGATTCAGGTTCACCTGCGCTAATCAAAGATCCTGGTGATTTCGATAGTATTTTTGTAGTTATGCCTATGAAAGGTTAATTTAGCAATTTAAGTTCAGAATATATAGTTTTCTCTAAAATCCCTAAAAATTCTTCCTTGGAATAATCAGGTTTGATAGGTTCCAAAATTGAAATTGTAATTGTTTTGTTAATATCTTTTTTTCCTTTTTTTGGCCAGACGTAACCAGAATTAATAGCAACCGGTTGGCATTTTATTTTCAATTCTTCATAAATCCTTGATGCACCTTTTTTAAATGGAGGTTGTTCGTGGGGTAATACTCGAGTTCCTTGAGGAAAAATTATTATTGGTCGATTTGTATTTGCAATTATTTTAGAAATATCTTCAAAAAAATTGATGTTTTCTTTCGATACCTTATTTCTTTTGATAGAAATTGATCCTATTTTTTTTAAGTACCAGCCAAAAATAGGTATCATAAGTAATTCTTTTTTTAAGATAAATACAGGAGAATTAAAAATCGTTTGTAGGAAAAAAGTTTCAAACATAGATTGATGAGAGGAAGCAATAAAAAATTTTTCATTTTTAATTAAATTTTCTTTACCTTTGACAATGATTTTTGTGGACAAGAAAATTTTTAAACAAATAGCAGCCCAATAACCCATTAATTTCCCACCAAAAAGTGTAAATTTTTGTGGTAAGATTAACGCTGGCAGAAAAATAATTGAAATTAAAATTATTCCTGAAAAAAAGAAAATTGAAAATAGAAAGTTTCTTATCATTAATTATCAAAAGCTAAATTATCTCATGGTGCTTTTGTCTTTTTTTAACTACTCTTATTTTAGATCCATTAATTAATATTTCTATAGGTTTAGGTCTAAGATTATAATTAGAACTGAGTGATATACCATAGGCACCTACATCGCAAATTGCGATAAAATCTTTCTCTTTTAGTTCTTGAAAATTTTTTATGGACGTAAACTTATCAGTGCTTTCGCAAATTGGGCCAACAAATTCATAAATTTTCTTTGATTTTTTACCTCTTTTTAACAAAGGTAAGATGCGATGTACTGCACCATAAAGTGCGGGTCTCATTAAATCATTCATAGCAGCATCTAGAATAACAAAATTTTTTTTATAACTCTCTTTTATGTAAATTACTTTTGATATTAAAACTCCTGTATTGCCGATTATTGATCTACCTGGCTCAAATATAATCTGAGATTTTTTATTTTTTAAAAATTTTTTAATTGCTGAATGATATTTTTTATAATTTAGTTTTTTATCATTATTGTATGGGATGCCCATACCTCCCCCAAGGTCAATAAAATCAAATTTATATTGGGTTTTTTTGATGATTTTATCTAATATTCTTAACATTTTTTCATAGGGTTTATGATCTAAAATTTGACTTCCAATATGAACACTTAAACATTTTAAATTAATATTTTTAGAATTCTTACAATATCTTACAAGTTCAAAAAATGTTTTATCATTAACTCCAAATTTATTATCTTTTTTACCTGTCGATATTTGGCTCAAAGTTTTCGCATCAGTATTTGGGTTTAATCTAATACCAATATTAACTTGTTTTTTTTTTATTTTAGCAATTTTATCAATTTCTATGATTTCGCTTTTGGACTCTGAATTTATTAATAAAATATTTTTATCAATTGCAAAATTGATTTCTTTGGAAGTCTTACCAACTCCTGAAAAAACAATCTTCTTTGGACTAATTCCAGCCTTAAGAGCTAACATTAATTCACCCATTGATACAACATCTGCCCCAAGTCCAAATTTTTTTATTTCTTTTATTAAATTTAAGTTAGTATTTGATTTAATAGCAAAACAAATTAATGGTGATATGGATCTAAAATTTTTTTTAAAATCATTAATATTTTCTCTAAGTTGTTTATACGAGTAGCAATATGCAGGTGTTCCATATTTTTTAGCAATATTTTGCAGGATTGTATTTTCAATCTTAAGTTTACTATTTAAAAATCTCATTAAGCTTTATTTAGAAAGTAGCTTGGTATTTTTGAATTACTTTGAGATTCTTTATAGACTGGGTCTCCTTTTTTTCCACAAGCGATCAATGTAGAAAATACAATTATTGCTAAAATAATCTTTTTTTTCATTTTTTTCTTTTATATTTCAATATCATTTTTTTAATATTATCAAAAGATGTTCCACCATATGATTTCTTAGAATTTACAGAATTCTTTAAATCAAACACTTTTAATACATCATTTGATAGTTTTGGTTCAATTTTTTTAAGTTCAGCCAGCGTTAATTGATCGAGATTTTTTTTCTTTTTTTCAGCAAAGTTCACAATATTAGCAGTCACTTTGTATGCTTTTCTAAATGGCATTGAGTGATTTTTTACGAGATAATCTGCAAGATCAGTTGCAGTCAAATATCCTGTGTTAGCTAATTTTATCATTTGTTTTTTATTTGGTGTAAAATTTTTAAGAATCTCATCAAGTATTTTTAAACAATTTTGTAGTGTATCATTAGATTTAAAAACAATTTCCTTATCGTCTTGAAGATCTTTGTAGTAAGATAAAGGTAAACTTTTTAAAACTGTAAGCATAGAAAACAAATTACCATAAATAATTCCAGACTTTCCTCGTAAAAATTCCAGTAAATCTGGATTTTTTTTTTGTGGCATTATCGAAGAACCAGTTACAACTTTATCTGATAAATTTATTAACTTGAAAGCATCAGAGTTCCATATGATAAGTTCCTCAGCTATTCTAGAAATATGCATGGCACAGACTGAAATAGAGTAAAGAAAATCTAGCACAAAATCCCTGTCAGAAATTGTATCTATTGAGTTATTAGTTGGTTTTGTAAATCCAAGTTTTTTTGTAGTGTAATTTCTATCAATATTAAAAGAGGTTCCAGTTAAAGCAGCGACACCTAAAGGATTTTCATTTAAACTATCTAGATTATTTATGAATCTCTTTTGATCTCTTTTAAACATTTCAACATAAGCCATCAAATAGTGGCCAAATGAAACTGGCTGAGCATTTTTTAAATGAGTAAATCCAGGCATAAGAGTATATATATTTTTTTCTGCTGCTTTTATTACACTTTTAATAATAGTATCTAATAGAACATTAATTTCTTTGGTTGATGATTTCATCCAAATTTTCAAGTCTGTGATCACTTGATCATTTCTTGATCGTGCTGTGTGAATAAAACCCGCATCTTCACCAATTATTTCGAAAAGTCTTTTTTCAATATTTATATGAATATCCTCATACTTTTTATTAAATTCAAATTTTTTGTTCGTTATTTCTTTTTTGATTTTGTTTAAACCATAAACAATCTTATTCTTTATTTTAAAAGTGATAATTTTTTGTTTAAATAACATTTCGGCATGTGCAATTGATCCAATTATATCCTCTTTATATAGTCTCTTATCAACATCTATAGAACTTCCCACTTTTTGAAAAATTGATGAAGTGTTTTTTTTTATTCTATTGCCCCATATTGCCTGGTTGTTTTTATTTTTCGACATGATAATTAATTATACCTATTTAACATGAGATTTTTAATATTATTTGCTTTTTTAATATCTAATTGTGTTGCAGCAGAAATCAAAGATATAAAAAATCTTGTTATCAATAAAGAGCTTAAAAAATATGATGGATTAACGTTTTTAGATGATCAGAGTAATGAAATTCAACTTGATCAATTTGAAGGCAATTTGGTTTTACTCAATTTTTGGGCAACTTGGTGTGCCCCATGTAAAGAGGAAATGCCATCTCTTGATCAATTGCAATCTCAAAAAAATTTAAACAATTTAAAAATATTTCCGATTAATGTTGGTCAGGATAATTTAGAAAAAGCCTCTCAATTTTTTGAGGATTTAGGTATAGATAATCTTAAGATATATTTCGACTCACCAATTACCTTAGCGAAAAAGTTTGGACTAAGAGGAGTGCCCACCACAATTTTGATAAACAAGGATGGATATGAGTTTGCAAGAATTGTTGGGTCAATAGATTTTAAGGAAAAAAATTTTGTTGAATGGTTGGCTAGTTACAACTAATTTTTGAAAAAATATGCAAAACCAACCAAAGCAATTATTGCAATAAATTGAAGCAAAACTCTTAACTGCATTAATTTATTTGAATATTTTTTGCTGGTTTCACCACCTTTAAATAAAGTTCCGATACCAAGAATTAAAACAATCCCTACTGCCATTAACAAAATTATAGATAATATTTTAACTACTATTCCAGATAACATGAAGGTATTGTAGGGTGTTTTTAAAATAAAAAAACATAATTCACACACTATGACATTTTGCCTAGATTCAGTAATGGTCAAACCAGAGACTAATAAAAAGATTAAAAATGCTATCATCTTACTTCATGGATATGGTGGTGATGGCAAGGATATTAGTATGCTCTCACTGAACTGGAAAAGACATTTACCTAATACTATTTTTATTTGTCCTAATGGTCATGAACCATGCAGTATAAACCCAAATGGATATCAGTGGTTTGATTTAAGCAAAGATGATCCAGAGTATATTTTGGATCAATCTATAAAGGCTGAAAAAAAGTTATCAAAATTTATTGATGAAATTAAAAATGAATTTAATTTTGAAAATAAACAAATTTGTTTATCTGGTTTTAGCCAAGGCTGCATGATGTCAATAAACTTAGGACTTACTTCTGAAGAACCTTTTAATTGTGTTGTGGGTTTTTCTGGAAAAATTATTGATGAAAAGGATTTGAAATTGAGAAAAAAAAACTCATCAAGTATTTTGTTAATTCATGGTGATTCTGATCAAGTTGTATCGCCAAATTTTATGTTAGAGGCAAAAGATTTTTTTATGAGAAATAACATAGACATTGAGACGCATCTCATAAAAAATTGTGACCATCATATTCCTGTAAATGCTTCAAGTATTGCATTGAATTATATCTTAAAAAAATTTAATAATTCCTAAATATTGAAAAAAATTTTTATTTAAGTTAAAATTTGATATGAATAATTTTATTGATCAAGATGTTTCACTAGAAAAATGTCCTGCACTAGTTTTAAATGCTGATTATAGACCATTGAGCTACTATCCTCTATCACTATGGTCATGGCAGGATACTGTTAAATCAGTTTTTTTAGATCGTGTAATTATAGTAAGTAATTACGATCGTGTAGTAAGAAGTCCTTCATTTAATATGCAATTGCCTAGTGTAATTGCTCTAAAAGATTATATTGTTCCTCAATCTAAACCAAGTTTTACAAGATTTAATGTTTTTCTGAGAGATAAATTTTCCTGCCAGTATTGTGGCAGCAACGAGGAATTAACTTTTGATCATTTATTGCCTAGATCAAAAGGTGGAGAAACTAATTGGGATAACGTCGTTACAGCATGTTCTGCTTGTAACGTTAAAAAAGGAGGCAAACTATTAAAATTATCGGGCATGAAACTGGCCCAACATCCTTATCAACCTTCAACAGAAGATTTACATCGTAATGGAAAAAATTTTCCCCCAAATTATTTACATAAAAGCTGGATGGATTATTTATATTGGGATGTTGAATTAGAAGCTTAAGTTTTATACTTTTTCTGATATTCGAATTGCAATTTTTGAACCTGTTTTTATTATTTTATCCATAATTGAGTAAATGCCTTTTTTGGTAGCTCCTTTTTCATAAGCAATATCCTTATGATGAAGCTCATCTTCTCTGAATTTTATAATTTTCTTTTTTAGATTTTTTTCTTCTGGACCAAGTTGATTTATTTGGTCTTGGTAATGTTTATCTATTACTTCTTCAACGGAGGCAGTACATAGCATAGCTGCTTTTTTCCCAAGAATAGTAGACCCAAAACCTAAACCTACACCTAGCAGATCCCACAATGGCAAAAATTTTGTTGGCTCAATATTTCTTTTTTTTATTTCGTTTTCAAAAAATTGACAATGTTCAACTTCATGTTCTTTCATATCCTCAATTGTTTTTTTTAAATTGTCATTTTTAACAATTGTATTTAAAGCTAATAACTGACCTTCATAAATTTTGACAGCACCCCTCTCGCCTGCATGGTCAACTCTAATAAATTCTTCAACTCTTCTATCAGTTTTTTTCATATTTAGTAAAAATTTTTGCTAGGGTTATAATAAATAATATACTTATTACAATATTAATAGTAGTTAGTGATAATCCTAAAATCCTAAATGTCACATCTTTACAGCTTATAGTCTTTTCACTTAGTTGATTTAGTAATTCCTCTTTACTTACATTTTCAGAAAAGTTTTTTACACCACAAACAGTTGATTCTTGAAAAATGCCTTGTTCTATGCCGAAATGATACAATGAAATAAAAAAAGAAAAAATAAAAGTTAGTATTAAAAGCAAAATAAAGAAATTTTCATTTTTCTTTATAATAAACATTAGAGATATCAAAATTATACTTAACCCATAAGGAATTCTCTCTATCAAACATAAATTACATGGTTGGTGGCCCAGAACATGCTCTATAAAATAAGCAGAAATCAAAGCTATTAGACTAAATAGAAAAATTATTCTCAAGTAAATTTCAGTTTTAAGATTAAACATGAGATTTAAAAATCAGATAAATTATTAAGCCAATAATAACAATTAATATTCCAATTATTGTAAACCATTTTGACCCATGCTTATCCATATATTCATTAAATAAATCACCGAACTTATAAGAAAGGTATGATACGATGAAAAATCTTAATCCTCGGGAAATTAAACTTATCAAAACAAAGATTAAAAAGTTGAATCCTATTAGGCCGCTTGCAATTGTAAAAACTTTATATGGAAGAGGAGTAAAACCAGCTAAAAAAAGTACTCCTAACCAAGCATAAAAACCATCACTATTAACTAAGTTTTCTTTAATTTTTGATAACTTATCCTCATAACCATAAAAACTCATAATGTGTGCTCCAAATTCAAAAAAGAACGCACCAATTAAGTAACCAAGCATACCACCTAAAACTGAAAAAATTGTAGTTATAAGAAAGATTTTAATAAAATCATTTTTTTTTGATATTACCATTGGAATAACCATTACATCTGGCGGAATAGGAAAAAATGAACTTTCAACAAAAGAGACTATTGCCAAATAATATTTAGAACTTTTGTGAGCTGCTAAATCTAAACATTTTTTGTAAAGACTTTTAAACATTTTTTGGTTTTAATATAATTTTAGTTCTTATACTATTTAATAAATTATTAAATAACTAGGGCGAATGGCGGAACTGGTAGACGCGCACGACTCAAAATCGTGTTTCGCAAGAAGTGAGAGTTCGATTCTCTCTTCGCCCACCAAATTATGGAATTAAGTAAAATTAACAGTTTAGTAGAACTTTTTTTCACGAAGTATAAGGAGTTAAACTCTACTTCTAATAAACCATTTTTAAAGTGGTTAAAGGATAATAAGAAAGATTTTCTTACTTGGAAACAAGTTGAAAGAAATATTCAAATTTTATCTGAATATTTAAGAAAAAATTTATCTAAAGGAGATAGGTGCATTTTATTATCTGAAAATCGACCTGAATGGCTTATTTCTGATATAGCCATAATGAACGCTGGTGGGGTAACAGTTCCTTTATTTACAACTTACTCTGAAAAAGATTATGAATATATCATTAATGATTGTAATCCAAAAATTTGTATTGTCTCAAATAATACTCAATTAAAAAAAATAGATAAATTCATTTCAGATAATATAAAAGTTTTATCAATAGAAAATATAGATAAACAAATTGATAGTATAGAAAATATTTTTGAAAGATTTTCTAAAGACAAAACTTTAGATCATTACAACTTTAACCAAAATATTGAAAGAAAAGATCTAGCTTGTATCATTTACACATCAGGAACAACTGGTAACCCTAAAGGTGTAATGCTGAGTCATGGGGGTATTTTATCTAATTGTGAGGGTGCGCAAGAAATTTTGAATTCGCTAGTTAAAGATAGTGAACCTGTTTTTTTGACTTGGCTTCCTTTATCTCATTCATATGAACATGCTGTTCAATTTGTACAAATCACATTAGGAGCAAAAATTTATTATGCTGAAAGTTTAGAAAAATTATTATCTAATATGTCAGTTGCTAAACCAACTATAATGACTGCTGTGCCAAGATTTTATCAAAATTTGTATAGCAAGATTTCGATTAATTTTTCAAAACAAACAGGTCTCAAGAAAAAATTAATATCCTCGACGATTTTGCTTGGAATAAAAAAACTAAATAATGAGAATATGAGCTTCAGAGAAAAAATACTAAATTATTTATGTGAAAAATTAGTAAGACAAAAAATCAAAAATCAGTTTGGGGGAAATTTAAAGGCTTTTGTTTCTGGAGGGGGCGCGTTAGATCAAAAAATTGGTGAATTTTTGAATTCTATCGGATTGCCAACTTTACAAGGTTATGGCCTAACAGAAGCATCCCCAGTAGTAAGTTGCAATATACCTGAAAAAATCAAGATTGATACAGTTGGACCTCCTTTTAAAACTAATGAGGTGAAGATTGCACAGGATGGTGAAATTCTGGTCAAAGGCGAAAATGTAATGCTTGGTTACTGGAACATGAAAAAAGAAACAGACGATATACTTAAAAATGGTTGGTTACACACAGGAGATATAGGTGAAATTACAAAAGAGGGAAATTTGAAAATTACTGACAGAAAAAAAGAAATTATTGTAAATTCTGGTGGTGATAACATTTCACCCTCGAAAATTGAAAACTTATTGTGTCTTGACGACAAAATTAAACAAAGTTTTGTTTATGGAGACAAAAAAACTTATTTAGTTGCTTTAATTGTAAGTGACAGTGAAAAAAATAAAAAAGAAATTGAATTATATATAGATGATCTAAATAAAAACTTATCTCTTGTTGAAAGAGTAAAAAAAATAAAATTAATTAATGAAGAATTTACAATTGAAAATGGAATGTTAACACCAACTTTAAAACTAAAAAGAAAAAAAATTTTAGAAAAATATAAAGAAGATTTAGAAAAACTTTATTAATTTTTTACAAAATATTTGATTATTAAGCGCATAAACACTAACTTTTTTACAATTTAAATTTTTTTTTAAAAAAAATTTTTATTTTAATTTTATTTTTAAAATTTTCTTTAAAATTTAAGATTTGACATAAGGCACATAAAAAAATAAAAATAGATTAATAGCGAATCAATTGATTCGTTTAACTTAAAAAAGGGAGCTAAAGATGCCTAAGAGAAGAAAAAAAGCAAAGAAGGCTAAGAAAAAAGCTAAGAAAAAAGCTAAAAAAAGAAGAAGAAGATAATTACTTAGTATTCTTTATTAAAAACGCTTCTCATAACGATTTACGTGTGAGAGGCGTTTTTTTTTATTCCTCTATATCTTCTTCATTTTCTGAAACAGCCTCTTCTTCAGGTAAATCTGATGAAGCTTGCTTTATTGGTGCTGCCTCTGGTTTAGGTTGAGTATTTAAGTTTCTTTTTAAAGCTTTATCTAATTTTTTTTGAGTATCCTCTAATGACAGATTTAGAATTATTTGAAATTCTGAAAGGATTCTTTCATATGCTTTTTCAAACAATTGTCTTTCACTATAAGATTGGTCAACCATCAAATCATCCCCCTTATTAAGGTCTCTTACTACTTCAGCTAACTCATAAATCTTACCTGATGAAATCTTTGCTTCATATTCCTGTGCTCTCCTACTCCACATAGATCTTTTTATTTTAGGCTTACTTTTTAATATTGAGATGCATTTATTTACCTGATTGATAGTAGCTAATGGTCTTAAGTGTAATTGTTTATTAACAGGCACCATTCCATTTGCTTTATCTTTTTCAAATTTTATAACGTAAGTTTCAACGTCTATTCCTCCAATATTTATTTTTTTGAATTCAGTAATTTGCCCAACACCATGTTTTGGGTATACGACGTAATCTTTGATTTTATATTCTCTTTTTTCTGTTTCTTGTTTTTTTACTTTTTTAATTTCTGGTTTAGCCTCATTATTTTTTGTAATTCTTAAACCATCACTTTTCTGTTCTGTAGTTTTGACTTCAGATTTTATAGATTTTTTTAAAGGTATTTTTTTAGTCTTAATTAATTTTTTTGGTAATTTATTTATCTTCTTTTTTACTTTTTTTAGTTTAACAATCTTTTTGGTTTTTGCCTTTTTTTTTGATTTAGTAGCTTTACTTTTTTTAAAGGTTTTCTTTAAAATACTTTTCAAACTTATTTTGCTCATCTTTATATTTTTCGTGATCCGATGGAGGATCTTTCTTAACTGTTATATTTGGCCAGATTTCGGAATATTGTTTATTGATCTCTAGCCATTTATCAGACCCTGGCTCCGTATCAGCTTTTATTGCATCAACAGGACATTCAGGCTCACAAACGCCACAATCTATACACTCATCAGGTTTAATTACAAGCATATTTTTTCCCTCATAGAAACAATCTACAGGGCAAACTTCAACACAATCCATTAACTTACATTTAATGCATTTGTCATTAACTATATATGTCATTATTGATTTTCTTTTTTAATTTTTTCTTTGATATCTCCCATGATCTTATTGTCAATATACAATAAGCCTGCAAGTCGTCTCATCAAATTAGTTTCAAACATATCTGCTTCTTTATTTGAGTAAATTATTCTCCAAAGGGTTTCTATAATTTCAATTTTTTTTTTATCATCCATATTTTTAACTTCCCTTGTAAAATCCAAAATTTGGTTAGAGTTTTCTTCTATTTCTTTACCTTCTTTTAAAATATTTTCTAAATTATCTTGGTCTGCACCTATTTTCAAAAGTGCCTTACTTATTATAACCTCTTCTTCTTTTGAGAAGTTCTCATCAATTTTTGCAGCATGAATCAATAATGCCGCAACTCTTGCTAAATCACTAGTTTTAGTATCTCCTTTTTTTTCTTTAAAAAACATTACTTACTGGTTTAAATTTAAATTTTTTAACACTTTAAAAGGACTTTCTTTAATGAATTTTTTATTTACTTTTTTTGAGCTTTTTCTTGGATTGTATTTAAAAAATATATCATTATTTTTTTCAAAAACTTTATAACCCATAATTTTTAAAAGCTTTTTAAAGTTGTCCTTATTACATCCAAGTAAATTCAACATTTCAGGAATTAACTTAATTTCATTCTTTTCTGTGTTTGAATTAATAATTTGAACAAATAATCTTTCTAAAATATCAATCCTTACGTAAAAATTGTCAAATTTCTCAAATCCACAAAGTAACATAAAATTTCTGTTTTTAATTTTGTCGTTTTCTAAAAAATTTAAACCAAACACAGGAGGTTTTAAATTAAAATATTTTTGATGATAATTTTTCCAAAGTAAAGTTCTTAAGGACACAGCCTCTGGTTTGATTAATTTGTGTAAAAATACATGATATCTTCCAAATTTTACTCCTTGATCTCTCAAAAATTTCCTCTCATTTTGTCCTAATATTTTTAGATAATCTGTAACTTGATTTCTTTGAAGGACTCCATTGTTCTCATACAATTGATATGCAAGAGCTTTAATTGATGAATTTTTTTCCTTAAGATTTCTCAAATCAATTAAACTGCTCAAAACATTTTGTATTTTATTTTTTAGCCATTTCACTAAATAATTATTTAATTTTTTTAATTGATCTGTTTCCAGAATATCATCAACTATAAGAACAATATTTGGATTTAAATAATCTCTACCTGGTTGCAATTTTGCTATTGGAGACTTTCTCCAATAAATTTTAAAATCCTCGTTTAGTTCTATTAAACCTGTCTCGATTATTGTATCTATTCTTTTTTGAAGTTCTGGACCAACTGTCTGTCTTGCTGCTTTTTTGAGCGATTTGATATCTGTTTCTAAAGCACCCTTTTTTAAATCTAGTTCTAATTTAAGTCCATTTATCTTTCCAATAAATTGATCATCAATCATTACTTCGTTATTTTCTAAAATTTTAGTATCAAATTCCATATCTTGCTTTAAGCCTCTTGCTAGGACACTTGCTCTTTTGTCAATAAAAGTTTTTGTAAGCTCCTCATGTAATCTATCTGATAACTTATCCTCTAAGTGTTTTGTTTTTTCTATCCAATAGTTTTGATTTTCTATCCAATTATTTTTATTTGAAACATATGACCAAGTTCTTACATTTGCAATTCTATTTGATAAAGAATCTACATTTCCATCTAATTTATCAAGTTTGACGAGTTGAAGTCGCATATAATCATCTGTAATTTTACCCTTTTCACTTGTTAAATATTTAAAAACATTTTCAATCACTTCATAGTGATTGCCATAGGTTTTTTTAACAAAATCTGGTATTTGGCAACATTCCCATAAAAGACTTAATTTATCTTTATCAAATTTAATATTTTCTAAATTTTTATCTCTTAAAAAAAATTTTAAGGCTTTTTCATCTTCGCACTCATGTATTTTTCTTAACCATCTTCTACTAGGCTTCTCCTCTAAAGACTTTAATAATTTAAAAGGACTCTCAAAGTTTAAATTTGAATTTCTCCAAAATAAAGATTGGATTTCCTCAAATTTATGATTTTCCAATAAATCTACTTCATCAGCATTTATTTCTTTGCATTCTCCTGTTATACCAAAATTTCCATTGTTCAAATATCTTCCTGCTCTACCAGCTATTTGGCCAATTTCTGCTAAATTTAGCTTTCTTAATTTTTTTCCATCAAATTTTTTTAAATTGGAAAAATAAACGTGATCAAGATCCATATTAATTCCCATACCAATAGCATCAGTTGCTACTAGAAAATCAACATCTCCGGATTGATACAGCTCTACTTGTGCATTCCTTGTCTTTGGGCTTAGAGATCCCATAACAATAGAAGCTCCTCCTTTTTGTCTTCTTATAAGTTCAGCGATGGCGTAAACTTCCTCTGCAGAAAATGCTATAATTGCAGTTTTTCTTTGAATTCTTGAAATTTTTTTATGACCAACATAAGAAAGTTTTGAAAGTCTAGTTCGATTTATAAATTCGATGTCATCATCAAGATTAGAAATAATTGGTCTTATAGTATTTGATCCCATTAACATTGTTAATTTTATTCCTCTTAAGTTCAATAATCTGTCTGTAAAAATATGACCTCGCTCATGGTCTGCGCACATTTGAATTTCATCCACACCTACAAAATCTAATTCTTTATCAATAGGCATAGATTCAACAGTACACAGATAATACTTTGCATTTGTAGGAATTATTTTTTCTTCACCAGTAATTAATGCAACTTTATCTAAACTTACCTTTTTAATTACCTTGTCGTAAACTTCTCTAGCTAACAATCTCAAAGGAAAACCTATCATTCCAGTGTCAAACGACAGCATAGTCTCAATAGCAAGATGAGTTTTACCTGTATTTGTTGGGCCAAGGACAGCTGTAATTTTATTTTTTGTCATTTCTATCTTTGGTATATCTTAATTTTTATCTACCAGATGTAGTTGTTGTTAAAGAACAAAAATAGACTAAAACATGACCGAATCGATGGATAAAAAGTTCTCATTTTTTTTTAAATAATAATTTAACTTAACATAATTAAATTAATTATAAAGATTATGTGCTGAATGCTTAGTCAGTTGTTTTGATTTTTAAAATTTTCCAAATTCCTGATGCTGACGTAATTATCTTGCCATTACAATTTAACTCACAAAATAAAAATACAAGAGTTTTTGTTTTTTTTAATATTTTAACTTTCCCGTAGATTTCATCATTAACTTTTGATGATCCAATAAACTTTATATCTAAAGAAATTGTTACGCAGGGTGCATTATCAGCTGATCTATGTGCTGCTGTGCCGGCACCAGCATCTATCAGTGCAGACAAATAACCCCCATGAGTAATTCCTGCAGCATTTAAATGATTATTATTAATCGTTGATTTAAATTCGTATTCATTTTCAGAGATATTTCTAAATAAAAGGCCTCCGTTATGTTTCATAAAACCTGGTTTGAGACTGATTTGTTCAAATTGATTAGACATAATTTTTTATAATACAAAAGTTAAGATTAATATAATTACAAAAATAGAAACAAAAAAATATATTACTGACATTTGAAGAGATATTTTTTCTAACCATTTTAACATAATTTTCCTTTTTTATGGTGCGCCTGCTAGGAGTCGAACCCAGAACCTCCTGGTCCGTAGCCAAGCGCTCTATCCAATTGAGCTACAGGCGCATTTATAAATATATTTGTTTATAGTATATCAATATTTAGTGTATTTTAATGATAAGATAAAATTAAAATTTATGAACAACAAACCTGATGACGTGGTCATTTGTAGTGCAGTTAGGACTCCTATAGGCACTTATAAGGGATCATTAAAAGATTTGAAAGGTGATCAACTTGGTACTATCGTGATAAATGAGGTTTTGAAAAGAAGTAAAATATCTAATAATCAAATTGATGAAGTAATAATGGGCCAGGTTTTGACTGCTGCTGGAGGACAGAACCCTGCGAGACAAGCAGCAGTAAATGCTGGGATCCCTGTATCCAAACCTGCTTATTTAGTAAACCAAGTTTGTGGATCAGGACTAAGGGCCATTATTTCAGGTTATCAACAAATTAAATTAGGAGATGCAAATAATGTAATTTGTGGGGGTCAAGAGAATATGTCGATGACACCTTACTCTTATTTTTATTCAGAGAAAAAAGAAATTTCAAAAGATCAATTAATCAATACTATGATACACGATGGTTTAACTGATGCTTTTAAAAATTACCACATGGGAGTTACAGCTGAAAATGTTGCAAAAAAGTTTAATATTTCTAGAAAACAACAAGATGAATTTGCTCTTAAATCCCAAAAAAAAACAGAAATTGCAATTGAAAATAATAAATTTGATGATGAAATAGTGCAGATAAATCACAAAGGTATTATTTTAAAAAAAGATGAACACCCAAGAAAAGATTTAAAATTATCTGATTTAGAAAAATTAAAAACAGCTTTTAAAGATGGTGGGACTGTGACACCCGGAAACTCATCTGGTATAAATGATGGAGCAGCTGCTTTATTATTAACTACATTTAAGGAAGCTCAACAAAATTCACTTAAACCATTGGCCAAAATTATTTCCTGGGCATCTGTTGGTTTGGAACCGTCTTTAATGGGTCTTGGTCCTATAGAAGCTATCCGCCAAGCATCAAAAAAAGTAAATTGGAATTTAAATGAAATCGATTTATTTGAAATTAATGAGGCTTTTGCCGCTCAAGCTATAGCAGTTATCAGTGAATTGGGTATTGATGAAAACAAAGTTAATGTAAATGGTGGGGCTATTGCTTTAGGTCACCCAATAGGTGCATCTGGAGCAAGAATACTTGTGACACTTATACATGAAATGAAAAAACAGAATAAAGAAAGAGGTTGTGCCGCACTTTGTATAGGTGGCGGTATGGGAATTGCGCTATGTGTAGAAAAAATTTAGGAATTAATTTTTCCGTATTTTTCCTCTAACAAGATTTTTTGGATCCACACATTAGCATCTTTATATGTGTTGAATTTTGGTTGAATAAATATATTTAATAACTTTTTAATCATTATTTGAGTATTTCAATAAAGAGTGTCAAAAAATTGGATAGAATGTGTTAAAATTAAAGATTAAGTAAATTTTTTTTATGTATAAAACTTTTAAAAATGACTGAAAAATTGTTAGTTCCTGACATAGGTGATTTTGAGAACGTGGAAGTTATAGAACTTTTAGTAAAAGAGGGTCAAGATATTAAAAAAAATGATCCTGTTGTTACTATTGAAAGTGATAAATCGAGTGTTGAAATACCATCAATATTTTCTGGCAAAGTCGAGTCTGTAAATGTTAAAGTTGGAGATAAGGTTTCAAAGGGAGATCTATTAATAAATATTTCTTCAAATCAATCATTATCTCAAAAAGAAAGTGTTCCAAAAGAAACTGAAAATTTAATTCAAGAAGCTGAGAGTACTTTAAGAAAACATCAGGACCAAAATATTCCACAAAAAATAATTGAGACCGAAAAACCAAAAATAATCCAAGTAGTTAAAGAAGGGGATATCGATCCACTAGAAACAAGTGAATGGCTAGAGTCTTTGTCAGCAGTAATAGAAAAAGACGGAAATCAGAGGGCACATTATTTAATTAAAGAACTTATTAACAAAGCTTATATGGAGGGTGCCAATATACCCTATACGCAAAATACTCCTTATATAAACACTATACCAGTTAACGAGGAAAAAAAATCTAATGGAGATCAAAACATAGAGAGAAGAATTAGATCTTTAATTAGATGGAATGCTGCCGCAATGGTAGTTAGAGCAAATAAAAAATTCCCAGAACTTGGAGGGCATATTGGAACTTTTGCATCTGCTGCAACTCTTTACGATGTTGGTATGAATCATTTTTGGAGAGCTAAAAATAATAAATTTGGTGGAGATTTAATTTATTTTCAAGGTCATAGCGCTCCAGGTATGTACGCTAGAGCTTATCTAGAAGGTAGACTTAACGAAAAACAATTAGATAGTTTTAGACAAGAAGTAAACCCTGGTGGTCTTTCCTCATATCCTCATCCTTGGCTAATGCCGAATTTTTGGCAATTTCCAACAGTGTCCATGGGATTAGGTCCAATGCTTGCAATTTATCAAGCAAGATTCATGAAGTACTTAATCAATAGAGGTCTCATCAAAGATGAAGGTAGAAAAGTTTGGGCATTTTTAGGTGATGGAGAAATGGATGAACCTGAGTCTTTAGGCGCGATTGGTTTAGCCGCAAGAGAAAAATTAGATAACTTAATATTTGTTGTAAATTGTAATCTTCAAAGACTAGACGGACCAGTTCGTGGAAACGGAAAAATAATTCAGGAATTAGAGGGAATTTTTAGAGGTGCAGGATGGAATGTTATAAAAGTTATTTGGGGCTCTTATTGGGATCCATTGCTTGCCAATGATAAAACAGGTCATTTAGTTAAAACAATGAATGAGACTGTCGATGGCGAGTATCAAGCAATGAAAGCAAGGGACGGTGCGTATGTGAGAGAAAAATTTTTTGGAAAATATTTAGAGACCAAAGAGTTGGTTTCCAGTCTTTCAGACAAAGATATTTGGCGATTAAACAGGGGTGGTCACGACCCTCATAAAGTTTTTGCAGCTTATGATAAAGCATCTAAAAATGTTGGAAGTCCTACAGTTGTAATTGCAAAAACTATTAAGGGTTATGGAATGGGCAAAAGTGGTGAGAGTGTAAATACAACTCACCAGACTAAGAAGTTAGATATCGACGACTTAATGTATTACAGAGATAGGTTTGATGTTCCATTAACAGATCAACAAGTTAAGAATATTGAATACTACAAGCCTGATCAAAATTCTCCAGAGATTAAATACATAAATGAAAGACGAATTCAACTTGGTGGTTTTATTCCTGAAAGAACAACTTACGCTAAACCTGTTAAAGCACCACCAAAAGATATTTTCGATAATATGAAAGTTTCTACAGGTGAAAAAGAAATGTCGACCACAATGGCATTGGTCAGAATGTTAACAAACCTTTTGAGAGATAAAAATGTTGCACCAAGACTGGTTCCAATCATACCTGATGAGGCTAGAACATTCGGAATGGAGGGTTTTTTCCAAAAAATAGGAATTTATGCTCATGAAGGTCAAAAATATGAGCCAGAAGATTCTGCTCAATTAAGTTCGTATAAAGAGGAAAAGAGTGGTCAAGTTTTAGAGGAAGGAATTAACGAGGCTGGAGCGATGTCATCTTGGATCGCTGCAGGAACTTCATATACAAACCATGATATAGAAATGATCCCAATTTATCTTTTTTACTCAATGTTTGGCTTTCAGAGAATTGGTGATTTTGCTTGGGCGGGTGCTGATAGCCAGTCCAGAGGGTTTTTGATCGGAGCAACCGCTGGAAGAACAACTCTTGCTGGGGAAGGTTTACAACATCAAGATGGTCATAGTCATTTGATGGCTTCAACTATTCCTAATTGCAGATCATACGATCCAACATTTCACTACGAGCTTGCAGTCATTTTTCGAGAAGGTTTAAGAAGAATGCATGAGAAAAAAGAAAACATTTTCTATTATATTACGACCATGAATGAAAATTATCCTCATCCAGAAATGCCAAAAGATAAATCATGTGAGGATGGTATTTTAAAAGGAATGTATAAAATAAAGGAGTTTAACAAGTATAAAAAAACTAAAATTCAATTTCTTGGATCTGGCACAATCTTAAGAGAAATGATAGCTGGTGCCGAAATATTACAAAATGAGTATCAAATCGATAGTGAGATTTGGAGTGTAACCAGCTTTAATGAATTAAGAAGGGACGGCCTTGAGGTAGAGAGATACAATCTTCTAAATCCTGATAAAGAGCCTAAAAAAAGCTATGTAGAAAAATGTTTGGGTAATACTGAAGGACCAATTTTAGCAGCTTCTGATTATATGAGAATGAATTCTGACCAGATTAGACCATACGTAAATAAAAGTTTTTATTCATTAGGAACGGATGGATTTGGTCGAAGTGATACAAGAAAGAAGTTAAGAAAATTTTTTGAAGTTGATAAGGAACATATCACAACATATGGTTTGAGTATTTTAGCTAAGGAACAGCTTATTGCATCAAAATATGCAAAAGAAGCAATCAAAAAGTATAAGATTGATATTGATAAACCTATGCCAACAAAATTATAGAATGCCCAAAAAAGATATAAAAGTTCCAAATATTGGTGAATTTAAAGATGTAGAGGTTATTGAAATTATAGTCAAAAAGGGTCAAGAGATTAAAAAAAATGATCCTTTAATAACAATTGAAAGTGATAAATCGAGTGTTGAAATACCCTCATTACATAATGGAATAGTTACAGAATTAAATTTAAATGTTGGGGATAAGGTTTCTGAAGGTGATAAAATATTAGAAATTGAATTAAAAGACAATCAAGTAGAAACTCAATTAAAAACTGAAGAAATAAAAACAATTAAAAAAGAAAATACTAAGGAAAAAAAAATAGAAATTAGAAGAGAAGTTGGATCAAAAAATGTTATCGTAAAAGATTTTTCTAAAAAAACTGCAGCCTCACCAAAAGTCAGAAAATTTGCAAGAGAACTTGGTGTTGATATTAGTAAAGTTGAAGGTAGTGAAAGACTAGGAAGAGTAACTGAAAGTGATGTAAAGTCATTTGTCGCAAATAAACCTGAGAGAAATTCTGAAAAAGAATTCAAAAAAGATGAAACGATAGAACTAGAATATCCTCACTCTGAATTTGGAAAAACAGAAATAAAGGATATTCCAAGAGTGAAGAGACTTTCGTCTAAATATCTTATGAATTCTTGGACTAATATTCCCCATGTGACCAATCATGATGAAGCAGATATAACTGAATTAGAGGAGTTTAGAACATCTCTTACAGATATTTACACTGGAGAAAAAAAAAAAATTACTCCTTTAGCTTTTATTGTCAAAGCATTAACTGCATCACTTAAAAAATTTCCAAATTTTAATTCATCTATAGATGAAATTGATAAAGGAAAAATGACCTTAAAAAAGTATTACCATATTGGAATAGCAGTAGATACGAAGCATGGACTTATGGTGCCAAAACTAAGAAATGCTGATAATAAGAATATTTCATTAATTGGCAACGAACTTAAAAAATTAAGTGATCAGTGCAGGAATCTTAAAATTGATAAAAAAGAATTATTTGGTGGTTCCATGACAATAACAAGTCTAGGAGGTATTGGCGGTTCTTTTTTTACACCTATAATTAATTATCCTGAAGTTGCAATTTTGGGAGTTGGCAAATCTCAAAAAAAACAAATTTTTATTGATGGAAAATTTATTACACGAACTATGTTACCTTTATCTTTATCATATGATCACAGAATAATTGATGGAGCTGAAGCAGCTCGATTTAACAACGATTTGAAAGACAATCTTGGAAAAAATTTTGCTTACAAATTAGCTGTGTAAAAATATGTCAAAAACTCTCTCATTATTTAGTGCACTATTATGCACTTTCATTTGGGGGACTACATTTATTGCACAAGATACAGGCATGGACGACATCGGCCCATTCACTTTTAATTCAGTAAGATTTTTTGTGGGTTTTTTAGCAATTGTTCCTTTAGCATTAATGTTTGAAGCAAAAAAACTAAAAAAAGAATTTAGGTTTGATACAAAAACATTCGTTATCCTGTCCTTTTTAATCGGACTATCATTATTTTTGGGCTCAGCATTACAACAGGTTGCGTTGCTTTACACTGATGTAGCAAATGCTGCTTTTTTTACAATTTTTTATGTGCCAATGGTCCCAATAATTATTTTCATCTTTAAAAAAGATTTTTTACACTGGAGTGTATGGCCATCAGTAATTTTATGTTTAATTGGTGGATATTTATTAACAAATTTTCAAGATGCAACTGTAAGATTAGGTGATACCCTTGTGGTATTAGGAGCTTTATTTTGGAGTACACATATTATTTTTACTGGTATGATTGTCAAAAAGTACAATCTACCATTGACTATTGGTGCAATTCAAACTCTGCTAGTTGCTCTATTCTCATTTATAATAGGTTTATTTTCTGAAGAATTTGTAATCGCTAATATATTAAATGAAATAGACTCGATTTTATATGCTGGTATTTTATCAGGTGGTTTTGCATTTGTTTTACAAATATATGCTCAAAGAAATATAACTCCAGCAACAGCAGCAATAATTTTTTCTTTGGAGGGTGTGTTTGCAACAATTGCCGCCTGGTTTCTTTTAAATCAAATATTAGGTATTAATAATTTACTTGGTTGTTTTTTTATATTAAGTGGAGTTTTATTATCTCAATTAGTTCCATTAATAAGGAAAGCAAGTTAAATATATATTATATAAAATAAAATTAAGCCAAGAATTATCCGATAAATTACAAATACATTAAAAGAAATTTTACTTATAAATTTAAGAAAATACTTAATTGTAAAAAATGAAAACATAAATGATAAAAAAGTAGCAATTAATAATAAATAATTAATTTCTATTGATTGTTCAAAAGCCTCTCTTAAACCTAGGAAGCTTGCTCCTGCTAATGCAGGTATAGACAGTAAAAAAGAAATTTTACTAGCGTCTGTTCTATTGAAATTCAAAAATCTTGCTGCCGTAATCGTTATTCCAGCCCTACTAACTCCTGGTATCAACGCTAATATTTGAAATAAACCAATTAATAAAATTGATTTAATATTTAAATCTGTAGAAATATTTCGATCAATTTTTCTTTGATCAGCAAAGAAAAGTATGAATCCAAAAAATAGTGTTGTTGATGCAATTACTTTTGTGTTTCTTAAAAGATGAATAAATTCGGTGGAATATAAAATATATCCAAAAAATATTAAAGGCAAGGAGCCAATAATTATTAAACTTAATAACCTATTATTATTTCTTAGATCAAATAGCTCTTTTCTAAAATAAAAAATTACTGCAATTAATGAGCCTAAATGTAAACTTATGTCTATTAATAAAGAACTTGTTTCTAAATCATAAAAATTTGATACCAATATTAAATGAGCTGACGAACTTATGGGTAAAAATTCAGAAATTCCTTGAACAGCAGAAAGAATTAAAATTTCTATAAAATCTTGCAACATACATGTGTCGTAGCTTAAAAAATATTCATTTTAAACAATTCGATTTAATCATATTAGGTATGCAAAAATCAGATTAAGTAGATTTTAAGCTAAATATTATTGCAATTAGGTAATAATAACTGACCTATTTATTTCTTTTACTAATAAAAACTATGTATATTTTGCGATAAATTTATAAAAATTTATGACTGATAAAATGCTAAAATTCGTAAAAATAGGTCAACAAACCCCACCTAAAAGAGGAGTTGATAATAGGAAAGATGATTTTAATGAAATCTATGATGAATTTATCACTCAAAAAGCACAAGAGCAGTCAAGTAGATGCTCTCAATGTGGCGTTCCTTTTTGCCAAGTCCATTGTCCTTTAAGTAACAACATCCCTGATTGGCTTAAATTGACTGCTGAAGGCAGATTGAAGGAAGCTTATGAATTATCTCAAAGTACAAATAATATGCCTGAGGTTTGTGGCAGAATATGCCCTCAAGACAGACTATGTGAGGGTAATTGTGTTATTGAGCAATCAGGTCATGGCACTGTAACAATTGGATCAGTTGAAAAATATATTACTGATAGTGCTTGGGAAAACGGATGGGTAAAGCCTATATCAATCAAACACGAAAAAGACCAAAGTGTTGGAATAATTGGTGCTGGACCCGCTGGACTGGCAGCTGCTGAACAACTTAGGAAAAATGGATATCAAATTACTGTTTATGACAGATATGACAGAGCGGGCGGTTTGTTAATTTATGGAATTCCAAATTTTAAATTAGAAAAACATGTGGTCGAGAGGAGAACAAAATTGTTGAAAGATGGTGGAATTAAATTTGAACAAAATTTTGAGGTTGGTAAGGATGCAACTTTAGAGCAATTGAGAAAAAAACATGATGCAATTTTAATTGCTACTGGAGTTTATAAACCAAGAGAAATTAATCTACCAGGTAATGATTTAGATAATATTTTTCCTGCTATGGAGTTTTTAACTGCATCAAACAAAAAGGGGTTGGGCGACAAAGTTGATTTATTCGATAAAGGTATATTAAACGCTGAGGGTAAAGATGTAGTTGTTATTGGAGGTGGAGATACCGCAATGGATTGTGTCCGAACATCTGTAAGACAAAAAGCTAATTCAGTTAAATGTTTATATAGAAGAGATAAAGATAATATGCCTGGATCTGCAAGAGAAGTAGCTAATGCAGAAGAAGAGGGTGTTGAATTTGTTTGGTTGTCTAGTCCAAAAGAATTTAGAGGAAAAAATAAAATTGAAAAATTAATTGTAGATCAAATTCAACTTGGCGATCCAGATGACTCAGGGAGAAGAAGACCAGAAATTAAACAAGGATCTGAATTTGAAATTAAAGCAGATATGGTAATAAAAGCTTTAGGATTTGATCCAGAAAACTTGCCATTATTATTTGAAGCACAAGAATTACAAGTTACAAAATGGGGAACAATTAAAACAGACTTTGACACTATGGAAACTAATATTAAAGGAGTCTTTGCTGCCGGGGATATTGTAAGAGGTGCATCTTTAGTTGTTTGGGCAATTAAAGATGGTAGAGATGCTGCTTTATCAATCAAATCTTATCTTGAAAATATCGAATTAAAAAAATCTAAAGTTGCATAATGAGTATATATAAAAAAAATTTAGAATTACTTACTAAAAACAATGTTTATTCTAAGGAAATGGAACATGATGCATGTGGCGTAGGGTTAATTGCATCAACAGAGGGAAAAAAATCAAGAGAGGTTGTAGAATATGGAATTGAAGCTTTAAAGGCTGTTTGGCATCGAGGAGCTGTTGATGCTGATGGAAAAACAGGTGATGGGGCAGGAATACATTTAGAAATTCCCAAAGATTTCTTTGTTGAAAAAATAGAGGTTACAGGTCACACACATGATGGCTCTGATATTTGTGTTGGAATGATTTTTTTACCAAGAAATGATTACTCCTCACAAGAAAGCTGTAAAACGATTGTAGAAAGTGAGTTAACTAAAAACGATTTTAGTATCTATGGATGGAGACAGGTGCCTGTTAATCCAAAAGTTTTAGGAGAAAAAGCTTTCCAAACTATGCCAGAGATAATTCAAGTGCTTTTTAAATCGAATGATAAAAATTTGCTTGATAAAGAGCTTGAAAGAAAAATTTATGAAACAAGAAAAAAAATTGAGAATAAAGCATTCAATTTATCATTAAATAATTTTTATATTTGCTCAATAAGTTCTAAATCAATTATCTATAAGGGCATGTTTTTAGCTGAGGCTATCTCAGATTTTTTCTTGGATTTAAAAGACGAAAGATTTATTTCAAGATTTGCAATTTTTCATCAGAGATTTTCAACTAATACTGCTCCAAGCTGGAGTTTGGCACAACCATTTAGAGCAGTTGCCCATAATGGTGAAATTAATACTTACAAAGGAAATAAAAACTGGATGAGAGTTCATGAACAAGAGATGAGTAGCCCTCTTTTTGAAAATGTTGAAAATTTAAAGCCAGTTATACAAAAAGGAGTTTCTGACTCTGCGGCACTAGATAATGTTTTTGAGTTATTAAATAAATCTGGCCAACCTGCACCTTTAGCAAAATTAATGATGATTCCTGATGCTTGGTCAAAAAGAAATAAAACTCTTCCAAAAAGCCATCAACAACTGTTTAATTTTTTAAATAGTACTATGGAACCTTGGGATGGTCCTGCCGCTATTGCTGCAACAGATAATGAATGGGTCATTGCAGCTAATGATCGTAATGGTTTAAGGCCTTTAAGATATGCAATAACAAAAGATAAGTTTCTCTTTGCCGGATCTGAAACTGGAATGATTGAATTAAATGAAAAAAGAATTTTATCAAAAGGAAGACTTGGCCCAGGGGAGATAATTGGTGTTAGAATTGAAAAAGGCAAAGTGTTTACGAATAATCAAATTAAAGACTATTTGGCAAAAGAATATAAGCATTTCAATTCTCAGATAATAGATTTAGATGAAAAATTATCTATTTCTAATGAAAAACATAATTTTGATGGTGAAGATCTAAGGAGACGACAACACACTTTTGGAATTAGTTTAGAGGACTTAGAGCTAATTTTACATCCAATGGCTGAAGATGCAAAAGAAGCGACGGGTTCCATGGGTGATGATACGCCTTTAGCAGTTTTATCGGACAAATACAGACCACTTTATCATTTTTTTAGACAAAACTTTAGCCAAGTGACCAATCCACCGATTGACTCTTTAAGAGAAAATAAAGTTATGAGTTTGAAAACTAGATTTGGTAATCTTGGGAATATTTTAGATTTTGATACTTTAACTAAAGAAAATATTTATGTTTTAAATAGTCCGATATTATCGAATTCACAATTTAACAAATTTATTCAAAAAGAGTCGGAAATTGCCGTTAGACAGGGTGTAACACAATTAGTTTTAAGCGACAAAGCTATTTCAGATACAAGGATGCCTATGCCAATGTTGTTATGCGTTGGTGCGATTAATACTTTTTTAATTGATAAAAAATTAAGAGGGTATGTTTCAATTAACGTTCAATCTGGCGAAGCTTTGGACACCCATTCTTTTGCAACATTAATAGGTGTTGGAGCAACAACAGTTAATCCATATATAGCTTTTGATAGTTTATACCAAAGGCATGAGAAAAAGTTATTTGGCCAGTATAGTTTTGATGAATGTGTTGAAAGATATATCAAATCAGTGAATGCAGGATTATTAAAGATCATGTCAAAAATGGGTATATCTGTTTTAAGTTCGTATCGAGGCGGATGTAATTTTGAAACTGTTGGTCTAAGCAGATCAATAGTTGATGATTATTTTCCAGGAGTGACTTCAAAAATTTCTGGTATTGGATTGTCAGGAATCGAAAAAAAAATACGTGCAATACATAAAGAGGCATTTGAAAGCACCGATACAGTTTTACCTATTGGTGGGATTTATAGATACAGAAAAAATGGAGAAACACACCAATATCAGGGCAGATTAATCCACTTATTACAAAGTGCTGTAGGATCAAACTCGTATACAGCTTATAAAAAATATGCTGAGGGAATCTATAACTTGCCACCAATTAACTTAAGGGATTTAATAGATTTTAGAAAAAAAAAATTAGGACCATCTATTCAAATTTCTGAGGTTGAACCAATAGAAAAAATATTAAAAAGATTTGGTAGTGGAAGTATGTCTCACGGAGCATTGTCTAAGGAGGCACATGAAACATTAGCTATTGGGATGAATAGGATTAAAGGTGCATCCTGTAGTGGAGAAGGTGGTGAAGATGCAAATAGATTTAAGATTATGGACTCTGGTGATAGTGCAAATTCGAGAGTAAAACAAATTGCGTCAGCAAGATTTGGTGTAACAGTTAATTATTTAAACAATTGTAATGAAATTGAGATTAAAATTGCTCAAGGTGCAAAACCTGGCGAAGGTGGCCAATTACCAGGATTTAAAGTAACAGATGAGATTGCCAAGCTAAGACATTCAACGCCAGGTGTAACGTTAATCTCCCCACCTCCGCATCATGATATTTATTCAATTGAGGATTTAGCTCAGCTTATTTATGATTTAAAACAAATCAATCCTAAGGCAAGAATTGGAGTTAAATTAGTTGCATCTTCTGGCGTTGGTACTATTGCAGCTGGTGTTGCAAAAGCAAAAGCTGATATAATTTTAATTTCAGGACATAATGGAGGAACCGGGGCTACACCTCAAACAAGTGTAAAATACGTAGGTATACCTTGGGAGATGGGACTGACGGAGGCCAATCAAGTTTTAACATTAAATAATCTAAGACATAAAGTTACTTTAAGAACTGATGGGGGTATTAAAACTGGAAGAGATGTTGTTATTGCAGCTATGATGGGTGCAGAGGAGTATGGTGTAGCAACTACCGCTTTAGTAGCGATGGGTTGTATTATGGTAAGGCAATGTCACTCTAATACTTGTCCTGTAGGAGTATGTACACAGGATGAAAAATTAAGAGAAAAATTTACTGGAACTCCTGATAAAGTTGTAAATTTATTTACATTTATTGCTACAGAGGTGAGAGAAATTTTAGCTTCACTTGGTTTTAGATCTTTAAATGAGGTTATCGGTCGAACTGATTTATTAATGCAGGTAAGTAAAGCCTCGCCTAATCTAGATGACTTAGATCTTAATCCATTATTTGTCCAAGCAGACCCTGGCAATAATAAGAGGTATTGTGAGGTATCAGAAATAAATCAAGTTCCTAATACACTGGATCAAGAAATTTGGCCTCAAATAGAAAAGGCTTTAGATAACTCAGAAAAAATAAATAACGAGTTTTTAATTAAAAATACTAATAGAGCTGTAGGCACTAGAATTTCACATCACTTATATAAAAAATATGGTTATGAAAAATTAGAGGAAAATTTTTTAACTCTAGATTTTAAAGGTTCAGCTGGACAATCGTTTGGTGCATTTACAGCAAAAGGACTTAAACTTAATTTAAAAGGCGATGCAAATGATTATGTTGGGAAAGGTTTGTCAGGAGCAACCATTTCAATAAAACTACCTGATGAAAGCAATTTAATTTCTAATGAGAATACTATTATTGGCAACACAGTTCTTTATGGTGCAACGTCAGGTAAACTTTTTGCAGCTGGTCAAGCTGGAGATAGATTTGCGGTAAGAAATTCTGGTGCCACAACTGTTATCGAAGGCTGTGATTCAAATGGTTGTGAATATATGACCGGTGGTACAGCAGTAATTCTTGGAGATGTTGGAGATAATTTTGCAGCTGGCATGACAGGAGGAATGGCTTTTATTTACGATAAATCAAAAGAATTTGAAAAAAAAGTTAATCCGGATTCAGTTGTATGGCAAAATGTTGAAACTGAGTATTGGTCAAAATTTTTAAAAGAATTGGTACTAGAACATAGTAATGAAACAGGATCCAGCTTATCAAAAAAAATAATTGATGACTTTGAAAACGAGTTAAAGAATTTTGTACAGGTTTGTCCAAAAGAAATGTTAGATAAGCTTAAAAATCCAATCTCTACAAAAACAAAAATACAAAAAGTTAGTTAATTATTAATTTTAACTCTTTTTTCAATATCTTGAGCCATTTTGGGGAAGATAAACTATGATCACCATTTTTTATAACTACTAATTTCTTTTTCTTAGATTGAAATATTTTTAAAACTTTTTTTGAGTAAATTACAGGTACAGATTTATCTTTACTCCCGTGAACCATCGTTACATTTATATTTTGACTTATTTTTTTATTTAAAATTTTATTTTTTCTTCCATCTTTGATTAATTGGTAAGTGATTGGGTATTCATAATCACCATGTTTTAAATTTATGACACCTTTTTTTTTGATTTCAATCTTCATTTTATTAGAAAATTTATTCCACATTAGTTTATCAAGAAATTCTGGCGCTGAACCTATTCCTAAAAAACCTTTAATTTTGTTTTTGATAAGACTAAACTGGTTTAAAGCAATCCAAGCCCCCATACTTGATCCGATAAATATAATATCGTTTTTTTTGACAACTTTTTGAATTACTAAAGTAGTATCCCTAGTCCATTTTGAAATATTACCATTAATAAATTTTCCTGATGATTTACCATGACCTGAATATTCTAAAGCAAGAAAACCTAATTTATTTTTTTTTGCAAATTTTAAAAATGCTTGAGGTTTTTTACCTTCCAAATCCGACATAAAACCATGCAAAAAAACAATGTGGGTGGCATTTTTTTGATGTAGTTTCAAATATCTTATTTTTCTGGTAGTAGAAATTTTTAAGTAATTAAAATTTGTCATAAAAGTTTATTAGTTTTGTCTATTATTATATAATTATTTTAAATGTCATCTAATTTAAATGTTTTGCAAGTAATCCCAAAATTAGGTTACGGAGGTGCAGAAACTGGTTGCTATGATATTGCACATTTTTTACCTGAAAATAATTGTAAATCTTACATTGTTACAAGTGGTGGAGAGTTAACTAAGTTTATTGATAAAAAAAAAGTTAAATTAATAAGGCTTCCTGTCCATAGTAAAAATCCATTATTGATTTTGATAAATTCAATTATTTTAATAGCAATAATTTTGATTTTTAACATTTCAATTGTTCACGCAAGAAGTCGAGCACCAGCTTGGTCGTGTTTAATTGCAACAAAATTAACTAGAAGAAAGTTTGTTACTACATTTCATGGGACTTATAATTTTAGAGGTAGATTAAAAAAATTTTATAATTCAGTAATGGTAAGGTCAGATTTGGTTATAGCAGGATCAAACTTTATTTTTTCACATATTCAAGAGAATTATCAGGAATTTCTGAATTCTAAAAAAAAATTTTTAGTAATTTTTAGGGGCATAAATGTAGATTATTTTGATCCAACAACCAAAATTGAAACTGATGAAAAAAAACTTTTAAATGAGTGGAATATTACTGATGAAAAAAAAATAATTCTTATGCCAGGTCGACTTACGTCATGGAAGGGTCAAGAATTGTTTATTGAGGCAATAAATTTAGTTAAAATTGAATTAGGATACGAAGCATTTCATGTTGTAATATTAGGCAGTGATCAGGGAAGAGATTCTTATAAAGAAAAACTTATCAAATTAATTGAAAAATATAATCTGACCAATCAAGTAAAATTCATAGACCATTGTAAGGATATGGCTTTAGCTTATAAAGTTTCTGATATTATAGTTTCAGCATCAATTGAACCTGAAGCTTTTGGAAGAGTTGCGGTAGAGGCACAATCTATGGAAAAAATAATCATTGCTAGTAATATTGGAGGATCAAATGAGACAATTTTAAACGAAAAAACTGGGTTGTTATTTGAATCTGGTGACGCTCGCTCATTGAGTAAAAAAATCATTCAAGCAATGACAATGGACGAAACTTCCTTAAAATTAATGGGTAAGGAGGGAAGAAAAAACATTATAAAAAAATTTAATGTTGAAAAAATGTGTTTTTCTACTTATTCAGAGTATAAGAGATTACTTAATTAAATGCCCATAATTACTTTACCAGACGGAAACAATTTAGATTTTCCTAAAAAAGTGACAGGCTTAGAGATTGCTGAAAAAATTAGCAAATCACTAGCAAAACAAGCCTTGATAATGAGTGTAAATGGAGAATTAAAAGATTTATATTTTTCGATTGATACAGATTGTTCCGTTAAAATTTTTACAGCAAAAGACCCAGAGGGTTTAGAAGTTATTAGACATGACGCTGCACATATCATGGCTATGGCAGTTCAAGAATTATATCCAGGCACCCAAGTTACTATTGGACCAGTTATAGAAAATGGATTTTATTATGACTTTGCCAGAAAGGAGCCCTTTACAGATGACGATCTCAAAAAAATTGAAGAAAGGATGTCAAAAATAATTGATAAAGATTTAAAAACAAGACGAGAAGTATGGGAAAGAGATAAAGCAATTAAGCATTTTAAAAAAATTGGAGAAAAATATAAGGCAGAAATTATTGAGAGTATTCCAGAAACTGAAGAACTTTCAGTCTATCATCATGGTGATACTTGGTATGATTTATGTAGAGGACCTCATTTAGTATCATCTAGTAAAATTGGCAAAGCCTTTAAACTTACAAAAGTTTCAGGCGCATATTGGCGAGGTGACTCAAAAAATGAAATGCTTCAAAGGATCTACGGAACAAGTTGGGCCTCCCAGAAAGATTTAGACGATTATTTAAAAAGAATTGAAGAGGCAGAAAAAAGAGATCATCGTAAATTGGGCAAAGAAATGGATTTGTTTCATTTTAGAGAAGAAAGTCCAGGATCAGTTTTTTGGCATGAGAAAGGTTGGACGTTATTTCAAAAATTAATTAATTACATGAGAGCTAAACAGGACCTAGCCGGATACAAAGAGGTGAACACACCAGAGGTATTAGACAGATTATTGTGGGAAAAATCAGGTCATTGGGAAAAATATGGGGAAAACATGTATACCTCAGAAACTCCTGATGAAAAAGTTTTTGCAATTAAACCAATGAATTGCCCTGGACACATACAAGTTTTTAATCAAGGTCTTAAAAGTTATCGAGATTTACCTCTGAGAATTACTGAGTTTGGAAAAGTTCATAGATATGAACCATCTGGTGCTTTACATGGGCTATTAAGAGTAAGAGCATTCACTCAAGATGATGCTCATATTTTTTGCTCCGAAGATCAAATCACAAGTGAATGTTTAAATGTTACAAATTTGATATTAGAAATTTATAAAGATCTAGGTTTCGAAAATGTAATTCTTAAATATGCAGATAGGCCAGAGGTAAGAGTTGGTGAGGATGAGATTTGGGACAAGGCTGAAGCATCTTTGTTAAAAGCAGTCAAAGCTTCTAAACTTGAGTACAGTATAAATAAAGGTGAGGGAGCATTTTACGGTCCAAAAATAGAATTTGTTTTAAGAGATGCGATAGGTAGAGATTGGCAATGTGGAACAGTCCAAGTTGATTTAAATTTACCAGGTAGACTAGATGCATCATACGTAGATAAAGATGGTACTAAGAAAGTTCCTGTAATGTTACATCGTGCATTATTTGGATCACTTGAGAGATTTATAGGAATTCTGATTGAAAACTATGCTGGAAAATTTCCGTTTTGGATATCTCCGTTACAAACAGTTGTTATACCTATTTCCGAAGACTTTGAAGAATACGCAAAAAAAGTTTCTAATAAAATAAGAGAAGCTGGTATTACATCAATGGTTGATTTAAAAAATCATAATTTAAATTATAAAATAAGAGATCATTCATTAGCAAAAATACCTCTTTTAATAATTTGTGGTAAAAAAGAAGTTGACAGTAACTCAGTAACCATTAGAAGATTGGATTCAAATAAACAAGAAAATATGGAACTAAACACATTTCTAAAAAAATTTTCTGCTTTAAACAAAGCACCTTCAAATATTTAAGTGGCAGATTTTAAGCAAAACTATTTTCAAAGAAGAACCAAGGATCGTGGACCTCGATCAAATAACAGAATTTCCTCACCCGAGGTTCAAGTTATCGCAAGCGATGGAGAAAATTTAGGCGTTTTAAATACTAATGAGGCAATCTCAATGGCAAAAAATCAAGGTTTAGATTTAATCGAAATTGCCCCAAATGCTAATCCCCCAGTTTGTAAAATTATGGACATGGGAAAATATAAATATGATGCACAAAAAAAAGCAAACCTTGCAAAAAAGAAACAAAAAATAATTGCTTTAAAGGAAATTAAAATGAGACCAGTGACTGAAACGCATGATTATGAATTTAAAGTAAAAAATGCTAAAAAATTTATTGCTAAAGGTGACAAGGTAAAGTTTACCATTAGGTTTAAAGGACGTGAACTTCAACACTCTCATTTAGGGAATGAATTGATGGCCAAAATTAAAGAGGATATGAAAGATATTGGTAAAGTTGAATTGCACCCCAAGTTTGATGGGAAGCAAATGATTATGGTAATTCAACCTTTATAGGCTTTAATATAGGTTGTAAATTTTCAACATTCTTTGTATAACCTCGTTCAATTATGCCAAAATTAAAAACAAAGAGCTCAGCAAAAAAAAGATTTAAAATTTCAGCTAGAGGGAAAGTTATGATGGCTCAAGCTGGAAAGAGGCACGGCATGATAAAAAGAACTAATTCTCAGATTAGAAAACTTAGGGGTACTACTGCGATGTCAAAACAAGACGGTAAGATTGTTAAATCGTATATGCCTTACAGCTTAAGAGGTTAAAATGGCAAGAGTTAAAAGGGGTGTAACAAGTAGAGCTAAACATAAAAAAGTTTTAAAAGCTGTAAAAGGTCAGTGGGGAAGAAGAAAAAATACTATTAGAGTTGCAAAGCAAGCTATGGAAAAAGCTATGCAATACGCATATAGAGATCGAAGAAATAAGAAAAGAGATTTCAAATCATTGTGGATACAAAGAATCAATGCGGGTGTAAGAGCTGAAGGTTTGACATATTCCAAGTTTATTTATGGTTTAAATAAATGTGGAATTAAAATTGATAGAAAAATTTTAGCTGAGATAGCCTATGATAGCCCAGAAGCCTTTAAAACTATTGTCCAAAAAGCACAATCTGCTTTAAATTAATCTTCACTATTGTTTTATTTCGCTGAAGAAATAATCTGTAAAAATGTCTGATCTAAAAAAAATAAAAGACGAATTTATATCAAAATTAAAAGGTAAATTAGATCTAGCAGAACTTAATCAAATTAAATCTGATCTATTTGGTAAAAATGGGTTGGTCTCATCTCAATTTAAAAAAATAGGTACTATTGATGCCTCAGAAAGAAAAAAATTCGCATCTGATTTGAATATAATTAAGGATGAACTTCAAGATCTTATAAATTTAAAAATAAACGAAATAGAAAAAGCAAATATTAATGAAAAATTGGAAAAAGAAAAAATTGATGTTACTTTACCAGAGCGATCATTTGTAAAAGGTAAGATCCATCCTGTATCACAAACAATTGATGAAATATCCTCTATATTTTCTGAAATAGGCTTTAGTGTAGAGGAAGGACCAGATGTTGAAAATGAATATAACAATTTTACTGCTTTAAATACTCCAGACAATCATCCAGCAAGAGATATGCATGATACATTTTATCTTGATGAAAAAAAAGAAAGATTGCTGCGTACTCATACGTCTCCTGTTCAAATTAGAACAATGTTAAAAGACAAACCACCTTTTAAAATAATTGCACCTGGCAGAACATACAGATCGGATAGTGACCAAACACATTCACCAATGTTTCACCAAGTTGAAGGTCTTCATATAGACAAAAATATAAATATGGGTCACTTAAAAGGTTGTTTGAATTATTTTATAAAAGAATTTTTTGAAGTTAAAAAAATAAAGATGAGATTTAGGCCAAGTCATTTTCCTTTCACAGAACCATCTGCCGAAGTTGATATTGGATATGAAATCAAAGATGGAAAAATTATTATAGGGGAAGGTGATCAGTGGCTAGAAATACTAGGTTGCGGGATGGTTCATCCAAATGTTTTAAAAAATGTTAAGGTTGATCCAACTAAGTTTCAAGGTTATGCGTTTGGAATAGGAATTGATAGATTAGCGATGTTGAAATATGGAATTAATGATCTAAGAGCTTTCTTTGA
>LUMR01000061.1_pt1 | contig 54826 bp, 66 predicted proteins | sample 730041 | NCBI WGS metagenome assembly LUMR01 (sample SAMN03860258, study PRJNA289734) | marine metagenome | biome: seawater column; feature: ocean; material: water; isolation source: Red Sea water column Station 12 - depth 10m | place: Saudi Arabia: Red Sea | collected 2011-10-15 | depth 10 m | reverse complement strand
GTCTTCGCGGGGTTCTAGAGGCAGGAATGCTTCGCTGTTTTCGCGTAAATACTCCGTCCCGTTTGTAACGGCCTTCATGATCTCCCAGCCCTTCATCTGATCGATCACAGCCCGTGTACGGACGAACGGACTATCAACACTTCCCATATAGGAAGAGCTGACGAGATGCGTTCTGACGAGTCCTGGAACGGAGTAGGTCATGTCACCATTTTACTTTGTTAGCCCAATATGCGGCACTACCTTTACGTTTAATATTTTTTGCGTGTCTACTCTTAAAAGCTTTTCGTGCTTCGGGGCTGTAGTTGTTCCCCATCTTCTGATCACCAAAACGTACGACAACACCCTTCTCTTGTCCAGGCCCTATCGTAGAAAGAACCACAGCCTTTTTAGTAGGGTGGTTTCTTGTGAGCTTTGGTTTGTTAACTCCTTTAAGACCAAGCTTTTTTAATTTGTCTTTTATAGCCATTAGAAGTCGCTCATTATAATTTCGTCAATAGCACCCTGCACATCACTCTTACTCGCCTCCATTGTCATCATAATATTCGCCTGGAAGCGATCCACCTCCTCTCCGTTGTTGAATACAACGATTGTTGGGACCACTACGATCTTGTGCTCGATTTGTAACTCTGGAGCAACGGCAATGTCTACACGGGTTGTTGTGCAGTCGTTTAGCTTTTCTATCCAAGGCACACTGTTTTGAGAGTTGAACGAAGCGTTAAACTCTGCAACACATATGCCGTCTTTACTAATTTCTGGGGCACTCTCCAGAGGAGATACATGCGCCACCATTAATAATGATAGAAGCGATAATACAGATACTAGAACAGTTTTCATTTTTCATCATTGTAATTTATCTATCTTTTCTTCGATGCGGTCAAGATCTTCTTTAAGTTCTGACACATCTTCTTGTGTTGTCATTATTGTTTGACGCACTAGCTGGTCCTTCATATCAAACTCCATGCGTGTAATTTCTGGATCTGCTGGTTCTGGCAACTTCATAGCTAAAGCTATATCTGCTTGAAGAGCAAACCACATTCCAATAAGGGCTGCTAACCCTGCTGCACCCATACCTATTGTCTTTAGGTCTAGTGTTACTTTAGTATCCTCTCCAATTTCTTTTGCCATTATATTATTACATAATTAAGTCCTACAGTAAAGTCATGCCATTCTCTATTCCAATACTTATTGTATTTACCTTCTAAGAAAACACCAAGACTTTTATTTAATCTCCACCCAAAGATAAGGCCTGCACCGTAATCGATCCATTGAGCTCCATCAGTGGTTTCAAAGTAAGAGTACTCACCTTCTGTCTTTAAGTGATATGGCATAACACTAACCCAAGAGTGCAGCCAGTAATCTTTTGTAAAGTGGTAATAGTCATAACCTAAAACAACAGAATAGTTCCATTGATTAGGTAGCTCGCTACGCTTACGATCTACATAGTCATCTATCACTTGAGGGATAACAACCTGCTCCCATACATCAGAACTATTTGCAATAAGCTCTCCGTTAGGAGTAAAGTATTCTTCTGCCTGTACGTCAACAGTATACCCTTCTTGTATAGCTAAACTTGTGTAGTGTAAATTCCCGTTAGGTAGTACCCACTCGTCTAAGGGATTGTAACCATATGGCTCTGATATACGCTGAGCTATACCTACATTAAAACTAAACTTACTATTGACGTTTAACCTTAATCGTTGAGAACCCTCAAAGTATTCGACATCAGCAAAACCATCTTGCAAATACTCAGCTTTAGCGATCCAGTTTTTTGCAACGTAACGAAGGAAGTAATCTTGATCTAAAAAGTTTCTACCCTGCTGTCTTCGCCAGTCAGCTTCAAACAAAAACTCAAAGCCTTTTACCTTACCGATGTTTGCAGCATCACTATACGATCTTTCAGTACCGTTGTAAAAAGTATTTGCTCTATTCTCATACCCAAACCTAGCAATCTTTCTTACACCCAAAGTCATGGAGTAATCAAAAGGTGTTTCTACAACATCGGTTTGTAAGCCATTTGTTACAGAGTAGATATTGTCGTCAGCGACAGAATTACCACCGCTAACAGCGGCATAAAAGGTAGCAAACTTAAATGTCTTTTTTAACGTTTGTCCTTTTACTTCTGTAGACGCACCAAGAATAAACACGACAAGCATTATTGTCATGTAAAGAAAGAACTGTAATCTTTTGTACTTACGGCAGTTATTTAATTGGTCTGGTGACATCACACTTCAAATCCTACATTTAAAATCATAAATCTAAACTTTTTTGCGTAACGTATTTCTAGGATGGTGATTGTTCCTAACCTCCATTCTAAATGATACTTTTCTTTTTTGTTGTTAGCGTTCCAGCTATTGATCCAATTAACCTTCATGATTTAATAATTTTGTTTTTAATAATTCTAGAGTTGTATTGTATAACGACCTCATACACACCGTTTGAAAGGTGTGAGAGGTCTATTGTTTTATCAGAAGTTTGTATAATAACTTGACCTAAATAGTTATACAAAGATATCATAGCTGTTGATGGAGCTTGTATATACAATAATCCGTTTGTTGGATTAGGGTATACACCATATACATCATGTATATCATATACACCTTGCGGCCAGCCTTGCTCACAGTAAGAGTATAGATCAACACATGCCTCATCCCAAGCTACTTCGCAGCAGTAAGGATCTATATCGATAATCCATGCATAACACCCATCGTTAAGCCAGTAAGGCTCGCCAGGTCCTGTAATACAACCTGCGTCATATAAGCAAGATTCTTCATCTGGAGTGTTTGCTAACTCATTGTAGTTATATGCATCAGGATCCATACAATCTGCTACTACCTCTATACAAGAATCTTCAAGCTCTGTGTTAGCGTCTGGGTTGTAGTTAAATGCATCTGGATTCATACACCCGTATATATAAGGTATGCAGCTTCCGTTTTCTGTATTAGCATCTGGATTATAATTAAACTGAGTTGGATCAGTACATCCAAATATTACTGGAATACAATCTCCAGCGTCTGTTGCTAAGGCGTTGTAATTAAATGCTGTTGGATCTTGACAGCCAATAACTTCTAACTCATCACATACACCGTCGCCATCAGCGTCGTTGACACACATATTTGCACAATCATAATACTGAACTGGGTAGTTACACTCAGAGCTTGTGTTGGCTTCTGGATTGTAGTTGCAAGCAGCGTCATCTATGCAACCATATATATAAGGTATACAACTGTCTCCGCAATACGGCGTAAAGTGATATACCGTCCAGTTAGGACCTGTAAATGGCTGAAGAGCACCCTGTCCGTTGTTTATAAATGGGTTACTGCCTTCAGACAATAAAGTGTCCCCAGCTTCGTTAAGGACATATACAGAGTTATGTAAAGTCTGGAAAGCTAGCTCTTGAGATGATTGCTGTTGATTACCAGCTTGAAAATAGTATATATCGACTTCTTCATCAGAGTCTAGCACAATATCCCATGACTGAAAGAACTCGCCAGGACCTACGGTAAACATCCACTGTTGTTCTCCTTGCACCATACCTATAGTAGAATTACCCCACCCGTCAGCTGCGTCATCTTCAAGAACGATCTGTATAGTACAAGGTCCTACAAGATCTGCTATAGTTGCAGTGCTATCGTAATTCAAAGCATCTGGATTTGTACAACCCCAAGTGTGTAAAGTTTCGCAAGTATCTGGAAGTGTAGCCTCTGGATTATAGTCTACATAATCGTCATCCATACAACCATAGATAGGAGGTGTTGGAGGGCATGGCTCAGTAAAGATAGCTCCAGAGTACATCGTATTACCATCATCAAATGTGGTAAATGCTAAATCTTCTAACTCCCATAACACACTATCGCAAGCAGTAATAACACACGCTCCATCTTCGCCGCCTGAAGCATAACCGTTTAGTCCGTCACCAAACTCGTCTACTAATATTAATTCAAAACCTAAACTAACACAAAAGTTATAAGTGTATGTAACTAATTGATCTCCAAAATCAAACTCTCCTGGTATTACCTGATCATAAAACTCACCAGTAGCTATATCTACTAACGTAAATCCAGTTTCTCCTGGCCACGTATCTAAAGTAAGATCCATAGAAACCAAAGTTTCTGTAGAGTCACACTCAAATACATTACAGCTTCCGTTGTCTATGTTAGCCCATGGATTGTAGTTGTTAGCAACAGGATTAGTACACCCAGGAAGAGGGGGTATGCAGGGGTTTAAAGTAAAAGGTATAGTGTCTAAAGCTGTATCAAAATCATACACTGCTGTATCTAATCCACATGTATTGCTTATCCTATACCAGCCCTCTCCAAATTGACAGCATATACCGTCACCAAAAGCATCCATCATTACAAACTCGTAATCTCCAGACGGTAGAAACACCATGTGATTTTGAAAGGTATTGTTTTGATATGGAGGGCTTGCTGCTACAACTTCAGAGTCTTCATTAAGTATTTCCCAAGAAGTCTCCCCAGCATACTGATCTGTTTGAACCTGCACATCCAACCAACTTCCTTGACCTAGCACATATGATGCTAACACCCAAAATAAAAAAACCAATAAGTAAGATTTATTTTTCATGTTACGTTAATGTTATTGATCCTGTTTTAGTTATAGTAGTATTACCTTTCCCACCAATAGTAGTTTCTGTTACTGTTATAGGTATACTATAAGTTGTTGTTTTGCCTGAAACAGTTGTAGTAAACTCACCAAACTCAATAGCAGTTGATTTAGTGAGGCTAGCTTGCGTTGAAGCTTGAAGCCTTTGCCCAAGTTTTGAGTTAGCTGTTATAGCTTGCGCTTGAGTTGTAGATATAGTTGTAGTATCACCTGCTAACGCTGTTGAACTTGTTGTACCGAACCCTGGAAAAGAAGTTTTAGCTGTGTTCGCTGTAATAGCATTTGCTTGAGCTGTTGTTATACCAGTCTTGTCTTTGTTAGAACTTATTATACCTCTAAGATAATCGAGCTCTTCTTGCATTAATCCAAGCTGATACATGATAGATGAAATTAAAGGCTCTTTATCAGGTCTTCCTGCTAGTCTTTGGGCATGTCCAGCGTCAAACTCATCTTTAAGTTTGTCTTTATCAGAACCTGTTTTATCATGTATTGCTGTATATCTTGCGTTTTCTAATGCCATAGTATTAAGTTGTTAAGTTAAACACTAACTCTATAGTAATATTTTGACCGCCATCTGGATCGTCAGTTGGATCTATCCTGACAGCCATAGATTCACCTTGAACAAACGTATTTGTTACAGAAGTAAAATCAAACTCTGTCGTACCTTCAGCTGAAACCGTTGCTGTAACAGCTCCCTTAGCTGTAGTAACCTGGTTGCCAGCAGTACCTCCAAACAATTTCAACTCTGTACTTCCCATATCAGTTTCACTTCTTAACCACATAGTTTTAACAAACCCATCATAAGGAAAAATAAAGTGCGTATACTCTGGTGAAGCTGTAGATGTATTTTGTTCAAGAATACTTCCATTTAAAGGTATGAATCTCGAAAAAGGAAAACTCATAAAAAATCCAGCATTAAGAAAATGATGGTGAACATTTGTTGTCTGTATTTCGTTACCCTCAATAGTAACTTTGCCAGCAGCTGATCTAGCTATAGTAGTATCTGTTGCGTGCCCTAGCTCTATAGTGTCAGCCGTAAAAATACTTCCAGTTTCAGATATTGTAGCAACATCACTAGCTCCACTAACTACTTTTACAAAACTAGTACTATCACTATCTGCGTCAAGAGTTAAAAGGATGTTGTCGTCAGAGCTAATATTTAAATTACCATCTGTAGGACCATTAATATCCCCACCAGAAACAGTCAAGTCACCAGTTGTAGTGGTCATTGAACTTACAGTGTTACCTAAAGTTACATCAGCTCTTCCATTACTACCTCCTGTAAGCAAAAGAGCTTGAACGGCAATCGAAGTAAAAGTATAACCCGAACTTACTGTAAATCTTATTTCTCCCTTTTCATTATTAGCAGTAGCATCTACAATTTGACCAAGTATTGAGGCATATGTATTTTCTGTAGGAGTACTGTCATCTTGACCTTTAAAATCTATTCTTCCAAGATCATCACCATCACTTGCATCAGTAGTGCCTGCAGTGCCTCTTGTGGAGAAAAACTCTAAAACACCAGAGCTATTAGTGTTATCTAAAGAATGTATTGTAAGTTTAGGTTCATTTGAGCTTGTGCCTACATCATTGCTTAATATAAAAGAATTAGCGTTAGCAGTAATGTCTCCATCACCTGCTTCTAAAGCTATATCCCCAGCTGCATCTAAAGTTATATTACCACTACCACCTGTTTCTATTTCTATATTACCAGCAGTTGTTATTTTGTCTCCATCAATATCTAAGTCTCCAGATATAGTAGTAACTGAATTAGATCCACTACCAATTGTTACGTCAATCTCATCTTCAGCATCACCTCCAGTCAAAGACAAGCCTGTTACAAGTTCAGCATCGTGACTTGCAACTTGTAGCTCTATCTTGCCAGACTCCTGGCCATCAGTAGCAACATCAGTAGTTACTAAAAATTTAGCATAGTCAGTTTGATTTTGACCAGCATCATCGCCTGTAAATTGTATTATCCCTAGAACATCTAAAGATTGACCTGCATCACCTTCATCTCTAATAAACTGAATACTATGACCAGTATTCATAGTACTATCTGTGCTTTTTAATATAAAAGATGGGGAACTATTAATTGAACTTTGAAGAGTAAGAGATCCCTGCTCAAGCCTCATTACTTCAACAGGAATGTTTTGGTTAGTTGTACCTGGACCTGTAGAAGTTGTTGGAGAAACTTGGAAGATAATATCTCCTGGATCTCCAGCACCAGTAGAACCTCCAGCTCTGAGTGTTAAATCACCACCATCAGTATCAGTGGTTCCTGAAGCATTTTTTGCGATTAAGTTTAGAGGCGCTTGATTGTCTGTAGTTATTGTAACTGATGCTGAATTGTCATCACCAAAAGTAAACACATCTACATTTGGACCAGGATCACTATATTTTAAATGAGGGTTGGCTTCAATAGCTCCTGTGCCGTTACCCATCAAGAAAGCGTTATCTGTTAAGGATGTAGCTCCCGTTCCACCATTTGCTACAGTTAAAGCTGTACCTAATGTTAGACCTGTTGTTACTGAAAGATCCCCTGCCACCGTAGTAAGCGAAGCAGCACCTGATCCTATTGTAACATCAACCTCTCCTGCCGTACTTTTATCACCTGTTATTACTATACCGTCTGTTAGTGTGCCATCATTAGAAACTTTTAGCGATAGCTTACCAGCTTCATCACTATCGTCTGCTTCTTCTACCTCAGCTAGAATCTGACCAAACGAAGTTATAGTTTGCCCTGCATCGTCCGATACAAAATCTATTTTACCTATTTCGTCACCATCAGCTCCAGCAGCACCCTTGTCTTTCCTAAACTGAATAAAAGAAGGATTAGCAGATGATGAATTACGATTGTCTAAAATTATACTAGGCTCACCCTGATCGGTGCTTATTAATTGCAAACCCTGAGAGCCTCCTGTATCATAAAGCGCTAAATTTTCAGCGTTTAAAGTACCGTCACTATTTACTGTAACAAGCCTACCTTCAAAGCCGCTACCTAAATTTACAGCTATTTGTGATGCGTCTATATTAAAAGAGTCTGAGTCTAAGCTTACATTAACAAAGTTTCCTGACGTAGCATTATAAGCTAACACTTGATTGTTAGAAACTGATGTTATGGCAACATCAGACAACTCATTTAAACTTATATCAGAATTTAAAAACGTACCGCTAGTAGAGTCAAACTGTAAAAGCTGGCCATTTGTTATAGACGATGCGTTTACATCGGTAAGGTTTAGTATACTAGTAGGAGTTACAGAAGCATCTAAATCTATAGAGATATTATTCTGCGTCTGTATAGCTGTAGTATGCACATTGGTAGTGCTAGACAAAGCTAAGTTTACCTCATCACTACCTACGGCCTGGGTAAGCACATTAGTGCCTGTCGATATGCTTAAGTTTATATCGCTCATACTGTAACATCCTCATTTACTTGCAACACGCCTTGAAGCCATGTTTGAGTTACACCAGATACTATCGTCTGTAAATCGTATGTATACAATCCGCTAGTAATACCAGCCATGACGTTTGCTGGTATAGTAATCGTAATAACACCGCCAGATGTTCCAGTAATGGTTAACTGATCATCTGTTATAACAGAATCCTCAGAGGTATCTGTAGCACGCACCTCCATTTTAAAAGAGTATGTAGTAAGATCTACTGCTGTGCCAGCAGCGTCAGTAACATTTATAACAAGATTAAACGTATCGCCCTTTCTGCAGGTGATATCTAATCTTTTGGATACATCGAGGTTTACTACTGAACTCATATCATTGATTGTAAAAAGTTTTGTATATCTTGATTGTCAGACTCTACATCTGCTAAGGGAGCACGCTCACCTTTTCTTTGAGAGATAAGTTTAGACTGCTCTACAGCTTGCTTCTTTACCCTCTGGTCTTTTCTATCGTCCTTCATTGTTTCGAGTTTCTCTCTAAACATCTGTTCTCCAGAACGAGTTCCTCCAGCTATTTGAGCTTTTAGCTGTTCTAGCTGCATACTCATCTGATGCATAGCCTGAGCTACCTGAACGTCTACCTGTCCCTTGAGTTGTATTTTTTGTGCTTCGAGTTGAGCTTCCATCTGCATCTCTTGCTGCTTAGCTTGAGAAGCAGCTTGAGCTGCTTGAGCATTGGCTTGAGACTGAGCCTGGATGTTTTGCTGCTGCTGCTGTTGAAGCATCTTTATCCTTCTCTTCCTTCTTACGATAAGAAGTTTTTGAGCTTGATCAATATCTTTCAGCTGACGCACAGCCATAGCATCCTCTAGATCTATTTCTTTCTGAGCCAAAGAAGCTTGAAGATTTTGCTCTAAGAAAATACGGTCATCATCAGACATTGTTTTAACAACCCTCACTCCAAAGTTGTACATAGGGAGATCTTTAAATGACGTAAGGATCTCCATGCTATGTTTACCTATAGCCTTTTCATACACGCTATAAAGTATAGAGTCCTCTGGTATAATTTGTAAACACTTAACAATATCAGAGCACACCTTCTTGTATAAAACAAGAGAAGCATTAGTGATATCGTACAATGCGTTATTACCTGCAGCGATAGCCTGCTGCTGCACACCCACAAGAGCATCGCCTTTTGGAGTAGAAGCATCCATAACTTCGTTAACCCCAGTGGCATCACGAATCATACGTAGGTAGTGATTGTATAAACTAATAAAAGAGTTTATGTTTCTTATCTGATTTTCTATAGAACGTATCGGTGGGTTTTGGAAACCTCCCTCTGGATTCTTAGAGCGATAGTACATAATACCTGTCTGCTCGTATATATCTTGAATCTCTAAAGGACTTAGCTCGCCACCCCTGCCTAGCTGCACGTTTTCTAAACCTTCTATATCTATAATTAATCCATCAGGCTTAGCTTTAGCAATAGCTTGTTGAATCTTGCAGTGTGTTAATTGTAGTTGATCAGCAAATCCAGTAATGCTACCTACCAAAGACTTAGGCATCATTCTCCTAATATTTGTGCAGGCTATACTATAAGAAAGTGTACACTTAGATATATCATGAACATTTTTAGGGATGTTCTTTTGTTGACCGTAGTTAAACAACCTGCCAGTATCTACAATATAGCACCCTCCATATACTGTCTCTACATCCATCTTGTATGGCCGCCTTTCGTATACAGAATCAGTAACTGGTTTGTACTCGCTACCCTTAAAATAAAATCCTACATTGCCAAACTGAGATTCTTTACTTTCATAGAAAACTTCGTCTACGCTTTTAAACTCAAACTGTAATACGTCGATAAGATAGTCATCATATCCATACGTCATCTTTCTGCCACTCCTATCGTAACCTCCGCTAGCAAACTTGCCAGAATCGTTATAGCTTTTATGCATAACCTTTCTAGCCATTTCTTCATACTCCTTTTCTGTAAACTCGTCGCCAGCCATACGCTTGAGATCCATAATAGACATGCGCTTTACATGACCTGCATAAACGATGTCATTCATATTCGGATCTTCAGTGTAGCTATGTACGAAGAATGAAGGATCTACATACTCTTCTGTAATACCGTAGTTGGGATCGTTGTTTCTTTTAACAACACCTATACCACATGTAACAAGATCATTGACACAACGTCTATATATATGCTCATCAAAATCATTCCAATCTAAAGTAAGAGACGTAGCCAACTGTGCTGCCATCTCTGCACTAGTCTTTATGTTTTCGTCTAAGAATATTTCTGCTTCCTCAGTAGTATCTGGTACGCTTTCTGGATCAAGCTCCATAGTTAATCCAAGCTGCTTAGCCTCTGTAAACTCTTTTTTGTTTTTTATCGTAGAGTTTATTTTAGCCTTCTGCATTTCTTTTTCTTGCTTAGATATAGGATCTATAGCTTCAACAGCAGGATAGGGCTTACGGGAAAGTATTCTGTTTACAACGACCTTTACAAACTTAGGTACGATAGGTACAGGGGACCAGTCTATATTAAGTAACGTTCCGTCACCATTGTTAGGATCAAGAGAGTTAAGTATCTGTTTATAAATAGAGGTATCCTGCGTTCCGTTAGCGTAGTCTCTATTTTTTTCAAACTCATACATCCTACGATTTAGTAGTGATGAAGAGTCTTCGCCAGAGCCCCACTGACCGTGGATAGCTTTAGCGTATTTCAGTCCGTATTCATTTGAAGCCTTTTCTATGGGACTTGCAAATGGATCTGGGAAGTTGCCGTATGTTCCTTTACTTTGTCCGTACTCCATTATGCTTCAGTTGTCATATCTGCAAATATACTGTTTTTCACTTTTTTAGAATTGAGGGGCCTGAAGAGTTGTATTTGTATTTTCTGAAAAAAGTTTTCTCTTCAAAATTACTCTTTTTTATTTTCTTTTCTACCTTTTGAGAAGCAAGCAAAGCCAGGCCAGAACTTATCGTAAGGTCATACTTTGTTCTATCATTTATTTTAAAACCTATCCAGTCTTCTAGCGTGCGATTAAAATACATCCTTCCCATATCCCCTTCTTCATTATACCCCACATGTTGATGAATATAATCTTCTACAGCTTGAGCATGAGCTTGGAGTACATCTTGTGAGTTAGACGGGATGCCTTTTGTTTTAACGTTACTGCTGTAACTAGATGATTTTAAGTGATCTGGTCTATCCAATACATAACCGTCATAACCACGTTCTTCAAAATATCTAACGATCCCATATTTATTATTTTCTATAAGTAAAGGATATCCGTAAAAGAAAGAAGCCATAAGTATATCCTCATAAAAAATCTTGGCCATAGGAGGTCGACTTACATATTCTGCAACAAACATATTAGAGGGATGCACCATATTGAACTTGTTAAACAAATGACATGCACCCTTAGATCCTCTACCGTCAACAGTAGCATCAAGATCGTAAGAGTCGACACCCCCACAGCCGAATGAAGCGTTTGGCGCTATAAGCTTACCCCTTTCTAAAACCCTTTTGTTTTGCATTTCCGCTGGAGGCATCCATGCTACCCTCCACCTACCGTCAGCCATAGGCCTAAAAGCAACCTTTCCATCACGCTTTCCAGCTACCCATACAAAGTTTCCTTGAACTATAGGGTTAGGGTACAGCCCGTCATTGTGCTCTATCTGCTCATAGATCTTTCCTATATTAAACAGGCTACCCTCTATACTATCTCTAAAAGCTTCTTCAGGAGAAAACGGGAACTGACGTATAAACTCATTAAGTTCCCTAGCATCAGTTTTCATAGCAGACCTTTCGTTTTTTAAAAAAGTCTTAGAGCCAAAAGCTACTAGCTCTCCATCGATACCTTCGACTGGAGACTTAGGATCTTCTATAACGGGATTTCCGTGAATATCAAAAAATCCTTCTAGCGCATCATAAGCTGGTATGAACAGTCTATACAACCCAGACACAGTTCTTCCGTTAGCGTTACGCATACACGGATCAGAATCTTCCCATAACTTTTTATACTGCTTACCACCTTTGTCCATGGGGTTTACTGTACTACCAACCAAGGACTTACCCACTATCTTTCTACCTACAATAAGGCAAGTCCTTTGTATCCTCCAAGCCTCCTTTATATCGGTTGGCTTTTCCCACTTACCTGCCTCATCGAGATACAGTAAATGCAACTTTTCTCCGTCATACGCATTGTTAGTGGTATTCTTCCAATTGATGATCGTATTTAACGCCTCACCTTTTGCAGAGGTTTTATTGTTTTTTGTTATACGTTTTGATGGCTCTCGAAAAGCTAGTTCCATACGTGGGTTTGTAGTACCGTCCTGTATAGGTTTAAAGAAGAAAGGGTACGATTTAAAAATCGGAACTACCTTTTTCATAAAAATATTTTCCTGAGCGTCTTTACCAGTTTTCGACTGTATACCCAAAAGCTTGTCTTTAACCTGTGTAGCTTCGTCCACAAGAACAGAAGCACAGATATTGGTATAGCCAGAGCGACGACACTTAGTATATAGCTGACCGATACAGCGAGGATCAGACTCGCATGCAGCCATGTGTAGATAGATTTCACGTTGGTAAGAAAGATACGACGGATAGCCTATATCTATTCTAGACCACTGTAGGAACATGTAATGACGCCCCGATATATAGACAGGTGTGCCGTTATTATAAAACCAAAAACCCTGACGCCTACGTCTAAATTCTTCTTCGATATACGGACGAAACCTTTTTCTAAACTCGCTCGGCGCCTCCATCCACTCGTCCATACTGCGAATCCTAAGCAACTCTTTGGGTAGTTCTTGACGCCTCCAATATTGCTCCTCCTGCGGAAGGTCGTAGAAGGCAATATCGGAATCGGCTGGTTGTTTGGGAAGCATAATGTGTAGACCACTAATTGTGATAACTTTACCCTGCGTACCATCGGGGCATATGCCAACAGCTTGCTCATCATATTCATTAACATCGATAAGCATTATTTAGAAAAACGTTCTGCAAAACCGCTACTGTAATCAGCCTCTTCTTCTATTTGCCCGTTACTAGAAAGATCTTTTAACATCTGCTCTAACTTCTGACGTTCTATAAGAAGCTCTTTACAATCAATAGCAGTTTGCTTTATAGACTGCAACTCAGCTTTACGTGCGCTACCATTGATTTCTTGATCAACAGGTTTTTTTATTTCACTGATCATATTGTCTATGGCCTGCTCCATAGAAGACATAAGCCTTTTAGCTGCACTCTCCGTCGTAAACTTTGACATAGCTTATATCGTCTACTCTCATTCTATAAACAACATCGCCGTTATCTAGCTTTATTTTATAGTCAGAGTTTTTATCAAAACCTACAATATCACCTGGCTTTACACCTTGAGCTTCTAACTCTGGATGAGGCATATATATTTCTGCCTCATCAGCAAGTTCTTTCTGTGTAGCAAGCTCCATAATGATACCGCTTTCAGAAATCTCATCTTCTCTTTCGTCTACAGGTAAAACGAAAAGCCAGTCAGAAAGCATATGCAACTCTCCAGAATCTTTATCTCTATATGCTATCGCTTGACTCATCCTTCCGTTTACTGGATCGTAAAGAACAAGATACTTGTCTTCTCCTAAGTCTAACGCTGGATTTGTTGTTACGTGATGGTGAAATATAAGGGTGTCACCAGGCTTACACTTTAGCTCTGGATGTTTCATCGGTGTAGATATAATTTCTCCATAGGAGATCCTATGCTCAAACTCGTTAAATTTACTTTCTAGGAATATCTCTTTATCCCCAAGCTTTAAAGTGTCCTCAAATTTCTTTGGGACACTTATCATAAAATGATATACGGCCTTCATGTCTATTCAAATTTACAATCATATTCAATTAATACTGGTTGATTCTCAACAGTTTTCCAAAGGTAAGTAGAATCTTGGTCTTCTATATAGACTTCGTATCTACGAACATTGTATTTGTATAAAGACCTTTCGTCTTCCATAATAGCTGACACCTTGCCGTCTCCTGCACGCATACCTAGATAGTAAGCCATTGCGTCTTTAGGATTGGGGCCAACAACTATTTTTCTGATAATGTTTGCCATATGTAATTAATTTTAATTTAGTGATATGTTATTCAATAGCTCCCACTTTCCGTCATCACGTTTGTGGTAAGCGTTTTCTAGTATAGTAAGTATAGCATTAAACTCTGTTCTACCCATTGTACTCCAAGAGTATCCTGCCGTATATTCTGTTTCAAAAACATTGACACCTATAGGCACAGCGCAACAGAAGACATATGCAAAGTCATCTTCTAGTTCGTACTTAGATATAATATCGTTTAATGTCTCTAATACTTCAGCTATCTCTTCTATGGCGTCGTGCTTGCTGCTCATTATGAAGCACCTATTACTGCAATACTAGACGGGTTAGAATTTGTTGTAGTCAGCCTTGCATCAACAACCCATGTCGCTATACTAGAAATAGTAGCTCCATAAATTTCTATTACATCACCTTCGATTCCGCCACTTGTTGCAGAATCTCCGTCAATGGTCAAGGTATCATTGTCAAATGAATTTCCTGTATTTGTTACACGCTGAACAGCCACTTGATCGTCAGTAGTACTCCCTACAACCACCTTACCTATAAACCTATCTACTGTTCCTGATCCTGCAGCGTTAGCTGTAACAATTTTAAACTCGGTTCCTTTTGTTGTAATAAATAAAAACTTAAAGTACAATCCATCTGCGCATGCAGGTAACGTTATTGTATCACCATTTATTGCATTTGCATCTAGCAGATGAGTTTTATGAGAATCTGCAGCTGTTAATGTAACTGCTCCTGTTATAGTACTTCTTGTTGCCGCAGTTTGAGCAAATGTAATTGTATTACCTGACGATGTTACATCTAATCCTGTGCCACCACTAAAAGTAATTGCTGTAGAATTATTTGCAGAGTCAGCTATCGTTACTACAGGATTCGGAGAACCTGATACTGTAGTTGTTACAGGATCAAATATAGGAAGTGGTCTTTTAGAAACTGACTTAGTAGAACTATCCCAAACTAAAACAGTACTAGACGATCCATTTGCTACAGTATTTATTTCTAAAGTTTCAACCTTTACAGCTGCTGTAGAAAGTGATAAAGCACTATCTACTCCAGTGCCATCTTCTATAACCTTTAACGAGGATGTTAGAGCAGCTGCATCAGAGGTCTTTAATAAACCCTGATAAGTATTTTTTATTGCATTTCCAGAAAGAGTTCCCATGTTCTTATTTTTACAGCAAATATAATCAAATGAGTAGATATCATAAAGGACGTAAGATACGAGAGTTCAGTTATCTTAATGATAGGTATGTCGGGAAGAACTATATGAAGTACTATAAGCACGCTATACGTGACATATCGAACAGTACAGATCTTACCATGAACGAGATCAACGTCTTAATATTTATGTACGACTACGAGTTTTTTACAGCCGACCATATGGCTGATGCGTTATATCAGAGCCCACGTAAGTTCAAACAAAAAGTTCTGTATCCTTTACAGAAACGTGGGTGGATAGAAAAAGCCTTCGACAGAACCAAAGTCAATGAGATGTCTTTTTCTGAAGCTCTATTCCACGAAAGGAAAAACTATAAAAACAGATACACTATAACACAGCGTGCTAGGTTGACAGTACAAAAGTTCTATAGGAAGCTAGAGGGATTAGAGCAGATTGTTATTTAGCTTTTGGGTGAGTCACAACTTTGAACTTAGCTTTTTCTACAGCTCCGTCATGAGGCTGATATTCTCCTTCCATAAGGTAGAATCTTCCTGACTCTTCCATCCAGTGATATCCTTTAGGGGGATCTACCTTAACACTTTTGTTTGTCATGGTTAGCTTACCACCTTCCTTTAGTTTTCTTTTTTTGCCGTACCTCATTTGTTATGTTTTCTGCGTAACGCTTCTTTTGCTTTTTTAAATATATTCATCTGCTTTACTTTCTTAGGCTTAGAATATCTAGATCTTTGTTCTCCTACTGTAAGTATCTGTATCTTTCTAGCAAACGGTTTGTTGATACGCATCACCTTAGCTACTGTATCCTTTGCATCTTGTACTGTAGCAAACTTGATGCTTACTGTATCCTTGGGGTTTTCATCTGTATACAAGCGTCTATCCGAGCCTTTAGGCTTTTTACCCGTACCTACTTTTGGATCACGCTTCTTACCTGCCCTCATGTTATTTGTTAAAAAGTTGAAAAAACTTGACTTGTATCGAATAAAAATTATATACTTGAATCAAACAACAAATATATAAAAGCTATGAAGAATTTATTTTTAACACTCGCCCTAGTATTTAGCGGCACACTTTTCTGTCAAGAATTTTTATCAGAACCATTTATTCAGTACATCAATATCGAGAAAGGTGCTGTAGTACCTGACGAAGTATGGATATGGAAGATTACTACAGTTGATGCAAATGATCTAGATAGTGTAGATAGTTTATTTGCTAAACCAGATTTAAGTGATGAAGATATCCAGTTAGCTCTTTACAAGATCAAATACGGAGAGAGTCAGATGAAAGTTTACTTTGACAGACCAGGAGTGTATGTAGTAGAAGGTCACATGTATGACGAAACGCCTATAAATATTGCCACTAGCCTAGTGATTAGCGATGATTGGGTAAATACATACAAGGATAATGGTAAAACAAAAATCAATAAAGATGGAGTGCTTGAAACAACAACAAGCATTAGAGTTTTACATAAGAAACAATACTCTACTTACAAAATGCTATAAATATAAAAGAGGGGTTATGCCCCTCTTTTTTTATTATGATCTTGGAAATCTAAAGACAGTACGCCTAGCTGTCTTCATGCCTTGATTAGCCATGCGAAGTCTACCCCCAAAATTCATTGTTGAAGCAGTCTCTTCTCTCAATGAACTTGGTACTGGTGTACTAAAGTCAGGAGACTCAACACGCTGCATGCCTGCAGTATCCATCCCAGCACCAGATGTTTCTACTGGATCTTCCTCAATTCCTCCTACACTAGTTCTAATTTTAGAAGCTTTGCTTTCTAAAGCCTCTAAACCTTGACTATCTCCAGCTAAACCAAAAAATGTTTTAGCAGCAAAATCACTTCCTTTGACATGAGCTTGTGATCTTTTAAACGCATCACCAAACTCGCTTGCAAGTTGTTTTAATTTTTCTTGTATTTCCTTTTCGTTCATCAAAGGTTGTCCGCTTGGTGATGTAATACCAAGTTTTATTTTTTCTGTATCTGACAACATTGCGGCTGCTCTTACATCAAAAGCTTCAGTATCATAGAATTTATCGAGTTCATTATCAAACCTAGAATTAAATGATAAACCCTCTCTGGCTCCTTCAGCAGTGCCTGGTGCGTCTCTTCTATTTGAATAACTTTCTATCTTACCCGTATCATCATAGTTAGGAGTGTATTCAGGTAAATAAAATTGAATTGTTCTTTTTTCAGGGACTTTTTTTCCGCCTTCAGAAGAATCGCCGTAATCATTATTTTTAAATTGTTCATTCATAAAAAGAAACTCTTCTTTAGATATAGGTCTTAAAGTTCCATCATCAAGCTTTACAGCTCTTCTTGGAGCAGCCATGGGATCATCTTCACTTTGACGAACAAAAAATCTACTTGAGAATTCTCCTAATGTTTTAGGATTAAAACCTTCAATCCCTGAATTAAACATAGTCTTTCCGTCGTCATTGAGTAACTCGTTATCTCTTGTGCCTTTAGCTCTTTCATTATATGGATCGTCTTCACTAAACCCTTCGTAAGAATCGCTAGATTCTTCGTCTCCATTTTTACCTCCCTCTTCCATATATTTCATACCATCCTTACCTAGTTTGATAACAAGCATAGGACCATCCTCCATCACACCTCCATGCCCCATAGTCTTACCTCCGTACTCCATTTTACCCTTACCGTCTGCAGCATAAAAGGGAACCATTTCACCCTTATCATTTTTTACCATCTTTAGCTTTCCGCCTTTTTTCATGTAATCGTAAAGGCGTCCACCACCTGGCATTTTTAGGTGTCCTCCACCTGGCATTAATTTTCCGTGTTTCATATTATAGGTCTGTATCGTGTTTTTTAGATCCTCGAATAAAGCTATTCACTCTACCCATAGCCCAAGCAGCCATAGGTATACCTTTTCTGCTACCGCCAGACATCCAAGCTCCTTGGCCCCTGCGGTACACCTTTACTAAGGTGCTATATGATTTACCTGACTTCTTAGCTTTAGCTCTTAATGTTTTCTTTACTGCAGCACTCAAAGCTTTACGTGCAACCTTACCACCCTTCTTCATCTCCCCAGCCTTTTCTTTTTTAGAAATAGCTATAGCTGCCTGCTGTGCAGGAGACTTACTAACCTTCATGCCTAGCTTGGCTACTTTTTTTAGGTCTATCTTCTTACCCTCTTCGTATGCTTTTTTTCGTGCTCTCATTTTTCTTGCATGTGTTTCATCAGAACCAGCACTATCATCCCCCTCTGTAAAATATCTTTCAGGGAAACCTAGTCGATATGGCTGTGTTCTTTTACCCACATCGCAAATATAATGATATAATATTAATGCGGAGAGTAGATATGACCAGACACGTAATCGCCATGAATGGTAAAATATCTATTTACATTATACACTTCATTTTTTGTAAAAAGGTACATAAACTTATCGAGTAAAGAGATCTGCCTCCATAAGGAGTTAGCGTTAGTTTCTACAAACGTATCCATAAGCTCCCTCCTCCTATTTTGAACTAGAGACTTAAGAAGCTTTCTCTCCGTGTCATTCATATTTAAGTATGACGTCTGAAGATCTATATGGCGAACTCTCTTTCCGTTACGAAGAGCGGAAATAGTATCCTTAATACTTTTTGCTTTTAGCTTAGCCATCAGTTCGCATCTTTAATACGTGAGTAAAATTCTTCGTCGATATCTTTTATAGGGTTGATAAAGTTTACCCTACAATATCTATTTATTTCTTTCCTTCTTGTCTTAGAGTTCGTCACACAAACATTAGCTGCCTGGTATGACGCATTTTTAGAAAGCAAAGAATCAATCCTCTTTTTTGTCGTCTTGTTCGTTTTGTAACTCATCTTTATTTAATTTAAAAAATTCTTCAACACGCTCTTTATCTATAGACTCTTGATCCTTTTGAAGATCGTCTAATTGTTTTTTGTATTGTCCAGCCATGATCTCCCAAGCGATAGCTTTTTCTAGAAGCTGGCTTTTTGTATGTGCCTTAAGTAACGCTTTGATCTGATCTTTCTCTAAAACGTTTTTAAGTTTAAACTCTTGATCACTCATCGCTACCCTCTATTGTAAATGCTGGATCAGTGCAGTAAACAAAGATCGGTGTCTTTGGTCCTACATAACTACCAGCAATGTTGTAATCAAAATGCTCCATAGCATCTTCACGAGTCATCCCATCATCTCTTTGAAGGATATCTAAAACCTGATCTATATCATAGACAGCTCTAGTCTCTAACCCATAAGTGAAACCTATAATGGCTTCATCAAACCCAGTGGCGACAAGAGACTCATTGTCTTCTAGGATCTCTAGTAAGTATTTATTCATATGTATTTAATTAAAGTATATAGCTAGCCCTAGTCACTACTTATCATATACTAGACAAGTAATAGTAAACTCTAATCGGTAGTAGGAGGACCTGTAAGTTACTTACGCAACCTCCCTCTGAACAACCCAGGTCAAAGTCCTCAAGACCTTTGGCCGTATGGTTGTGACTAAAGTCGTAGCAAAGTTACTACAAAAAATTTAAAAAGTCAAGCCCTAAAAAAAAGAATCTACGTGGTCGGCACGTTTTAGGTGCCTCCACTACGATTCTTCTCTGCACCATAATGTCATACCTACACCAAGTATTGCATAAACAGAAAATATAATTAAAGCTGTCATATCTATTGAATTAATATACACAAATTTAGTGAAAACACCGCTTCCTAAGTGTTAAAAAAAATGTGAGCTATGCAGATCCTGGGGATTATACATACATACAGCCGTTGGCGCACGCAAACCCAAACGCATCTGCAACCCCACCGCCCCCTACAATGCTGACAACCTGCAAAAATTTTCAGCTTTTTGCCTTTACAACTTTACAGCAACTTATACAAGTTTTTTCTGTTAACAAACGTCAACGTAAAAAAGTCTGTGACAATCCCCACCCCGAACACGGGCAACACACCAAACCACCCCCGACGGGGTACGCTATACAAAAACTATTTGACTTCTGCAACTATTTAACAAGTCTTTGCATTTGCCCTCTTATACAATTTTTTTCTGACATATGCAAGGCCGTTAACATCTATTAACGTGATATCGCTATATATGGCCTCAAATGTTAAAATACTGTTAAAGTGTCGATAATATTAGGTTTTATCAAAGTGATGTGTGTATATTAGTACCAAGAAACAAATCAAAGAGATGAGATACCTAACAAGCATAAACAAGCAGAACCCCAAACGGGCGGAGCAAGACGGACGCTACAGGAGTCAGCGCTCTAACAAGACTTACAGCCATACCAGGGCGCAAAAGTCTAACCGAGCAACGGCAACTACTAACCGCAAAGTTGTAGCGATATCTGACCGCATCGAGCGAGCAGACGAACAGCGCAACAACAGACGCAGAGCGAGAGCATAAGCGCAGATTACATACGAGCCAATTGAAATATATTGGCTAGTGGAGACCACACGATAACAACGGACACGGTGTAAAGCCGTGCCCCAAATTTTTATAAATAAATAAATAAATAGACATGTTACAAATACTTAATAACATTTCGCAGGACTTATTTGATAAGGACTATTCAGAACTAACTACAGCACACGAGATAAAAATCGTATTGAGTACACTATTCAACAAATAAAAACCTTTTCAATAATGAATGAAAACCAATTACCAAACGTGCAAGATTTAGCACTACAGCAGGCGCTTCTTGATATGGGCGCAGAGTTCGACCTTATTAATTTTGATGATGCACAATAATGTCGACAACCCTAGCGTTTTAGAAATGACGCTACTAGTTATAATTATGTTACTATGCTGTTGTGTATGGTAACGAAAACCAATAAAAGATGAATAAAAAAATCAAACAACTTGAGCAAGAAATTACATTGTTGAGTGACGTTTTGAATATCCCTAAACAAACGGGGGTGCTTTTATCTAGTCATCAGCAAAAATTACTAGAGCGTATGATATCCGAAAAGGAGCACACGATTAGGATGTTAACAATGCAAGATTAAAACGAAACTAAAAACCAATAAGAGATGATTACAGTATTAGATTTTGAGAAAGGCGAAGTACATACGTACAACGTAGAACCCTATTTTGATTGGAGCAGAACCGTAGATTTTTTAGCGGAGCGAGGGCATAACGTGAGCAATTGCGAGTTTATGAGCTCAAAGGATGAGCACGATTTAATTTTTCACTCATAAAACCAATAAGAAATGAAAGTAGTAAACGAGAACCTAAGCTTAAGAAACTTTGACGCTTGGGCAGGTGCAAAGGGCACCAAGGAATTAATCCTTGATAATAACAAGGAGGATGAATTTGAGTTTCTAATGGAGGATTTATACCCCGACGGCATGACGGAAACACAACTTAACGATATCCTATGGTTTGAGGAAGATTGGATTTGCGAAATGCTTAATATAGATAACGAATAAAACCTATATACAATGAAAAAGATAATTGGATTAGAGCGACACAGATACGCCCCCGAACTTAACACACTGCACTACACGGACGGCACAAAGGTGCGTGTACCTCAATGTACAACGCTTGAACAAGCAGAAAACTATGTAGCAAATAAAACCAATTAAAATGACAAACTGGGAATTTCAAGCCACGTGCGTAAAGCACATGGTATCACCATCTATTGTATGGGAAAGCGAAACATTTAGAGAGTTAGTAAACAATGACAACCTCACGTTAGAAACATTAGAAGAATTATTAAAAAACCAATTTTAATATGAGTAACGAACTATTTAAAACTATCGAAGCACAAGGTAGATTGATAACAGAACTACGTGCGGAATTAGAAAGTAGGGCTAACGTAGTAGATCCACGTTCGAAAGTGTATGCCGTCCACGTAATGGACTCACTATTGGACTATTCAGAACAAAAACTATTTACAGAGTATGCAAACGCTTTACAAGAGTATCAACGTGCTGTCAAAGAAGCAAAAAGAGACGAAGGTAGAATTAAAGAAATCTATAGCGAGTCAGACATACACTTGTATTATGAAGGTGACGAAAGCTCTGGAGAAGTTTAAATGGACTGACAAAGACGGAAAGGTACACACCGAGTACGAGCGCACCGTTTCAGTATTCCACTATCTGAGCGAATTAGAATTAGATCACGTGTGCGATAAGTTCAATGAACTCAACACGAACTGCCTAGAATGGGGTGGCGATATATCGTGGGGAGTATGTCAAGAAGCTGCTGACTTCTTAGAACTAATCAATATGGAAAGTACACACCAATTTAATACATACAATGGAGATAGCGACCTATCCCAAGTGTTGCAGGGATCATGGCTAGAGATGGATGGTGAGCCGTACCTACTCTTACAAATACACGGTGGGTGTGATGTGCGTGGAGGTTATACCGATGCTAAACTATTCAAACCAAGTGATGATTGGATAATACACCCGTACTTACAAGAGTATGTTGATAGCGATGAAATTGAGGAAGAATACGAATTATACTATAAATAAAACCAATAAATAATACATCATGAGTAAACGAAAAACACAGACAGGAGTTGCGTCATTCACGATGAATGACTTAGCAGAATTAGTAACAATAGTCAACGCAGAAGACTGGCTAACAAAACCAATTCACAATGACAAAACAAGAACGAATAGAACACATAAGCAACGCACTAAATGAATCGGGTGCATACAAGAAGCTTGAATACTTCCTTGTATATGAAGATGAAACTAATGACTTCTTGCTTACAGACATGGACAATTTTGCATACGACCTCGAAGAATTTATAGAGGGGTGGGCAAGTAATAAATAAAAACAAAATGAAACCATTAAATAGAAAACAATTACTAGACCTAGTAGATGAGGTGACATCTAAGTTAGACAGCTTAGGGTTTGAGTTTCGTAATGCAGAAGGTTACGATTCAGAAGAAAAACTAACTATAAAAGCCTTTGATTTACTTGATAAAGTAGGTAGGAGATTAGAATTATATGGACAAAAAAACAACAAATATGGAATCTACAAACAATAAACTAATAGCAGAATTTATGAAGTTACCTACAGAGGTATTCAACAGTGGTATTATGAACTACCACCACGATGGTGCTTGGTATGAAGAACACGAACTATCTTACAATGTATCTTGGGATTGGTTGATGCCCGTAGTAGAGAAATGTCTAACGACAGGAGACAGGCAACACTTCGTTATCAACGATGCACTACTAACGTGTAACATTGAGGAGGTATACAAGGCGGTAGTAGAATTTATTAAACAATACAACGATGAAAGATAATAAACTAATAGCAGAATTTATGGGTGAGCCATATTACTATGCTGATGAAGAAAGATATTACTACGCTGACGATGAAGGTATGGAGTTCCACACCTCGTGGGATTGGTTGATGCCTGTACTTAAGAAGATTTATTTTAAACTAAATCCAGAGACCTATGGTGCTTGGAGAATGATTAGCAGACCTACAGAGTACAACATAGAAGAGGTGTACGCTCAAGCAGTACGATTTATTAAACAATACAACGATGAAAAAAGAAGTTGATTTTGAATTAGATATTGGTGTAGAAGCTACACTGGTTTACTATGTAGTAGATTACCCTGAAGGTCGTAGTGTTGATCTTGATTGGCTGTACTACAGAAGTGGTAAAGAAAAACACTCGATGTCATTTCTGCTAGATGATAATAACTTCCGCAGTTATATGCAGGAGCTAGCCGAAGATGACTTCGAAAATTATTAACAATGGTTGCAATTAAAGTTTGTAACACATATATTTGTCAACGCTATGGGAAAAATGAAAGAAGTATTTATCAAGGATATTGAAGATTTTGGAGAGCATCGTGAACACATTGACGATGAGTACCAATACAGAAAGTATCTACAGAAAAAAGCTATGAAAGAATTTAAAAAAACTATAAATAAAATGTCATGATAGTAGAGGAAGTAACAAGAATAACTGGTGCTACTGGTGACGAAGCATTACGCTTAGCTATAGCATATTTAGCTAAGCACAAGGACATGAGCTATTCAGCCATATCCGAAGCTGTTAATGTACATAAAGATCCTTTGTTTCTGCATTGGATAGAAGCAGACAAGTCTATGGATTACATACCAGCATTTAGAACACGATATCAACTATTAATTCAAACCCTTTAAATTTAAAACTATGGGATCATTAATCAAAGGTTCAATTAATTTGAACAAACTGCCGAAAGAAAAACTTATCAAAGGCAAAAACGGAACGTATTATGACTTCACTATTTCAGTGAACGATGAGACGGGACAATTCGGTGATAACTGCAGCATCTTCTGCTCACAAACAAAAGAAGAGCGTGAAGCAAAGACGCCTAAAAATTATGTAGGTAATGCAAAAGTTATCTGGACTGACGGAACTATCACTACTGCCGAAAGGCAAGAAGAGGTAGAAACAGAAGCAGAAACTGCTGACTTACCATTCTAATTTATGCGGCCTTGTGCCGCACACCTCCTGCTACCCACTGGGATGGGCTCGTGTTTAATTGGTTTTCCGAGAGTGTAGGTTCGAATCCTACGCAGGAGTCTAATTTTTAATTTAATATAATAAATCATGGTAGAAAAACTAAGTCTTATTCAAGGCAACCTTAAGGCTCCGAAGGGGCAAATGAACAAGTTCGGTGGATACAAATACAGATCTGCTGAGGACATTTTAGAATCTGTAAAACCTTTACTATCAGAACATGGTTTGATCCTAACATTGTCAGACGAAATGGTAATGGTTGGTGACAGAGTATACGTCAAGGCTACAGCTAGGCTTACTGACGGTCAGTCTGAGGTTCAAACGACAGCTTTTGCTAGAGAAGAAGAAAGTAAAAAAGGTATGGACGGTAGTCAGGTAACAGGAGCATCGTCTAGTTATGCAAGAAAGTATGCACTTAACGGACTGTTCTGTATTGATGATACAAAAGACAGTGACGCTACAAACACAGGCGCTGGTACTCCAGCTAAAAAGAAAGCTCCTGCAAAAAGCATTTACGAAAAGAGCTTAGCTCACATAAACAACTCTAAAGACAAGGCATCTGCAGTAAAGCTTATACTAGGCAAGTATGAATCTGAGCTTACAAAAGATCAAGTTAAAAAGTTAAAGGCGTTAGGAAATCTTGCTGAAGTAATTAAGTGATGGATATTACAAAATTTAAAACTCATGAAACTAGAGAATATGGTGTGTTTAAGTTTCTTGATACAAATAGAGAGTGTAATCAGAGAATACTCAATAAATTAACTGATAGTATTAAAGAAATAGGAGTGCAAATTCCTATAATCGTCAATGAAGATAAGTACATTGTTGATGGTCAGCATAGGTTTTGGGCTTTGAGAAAACTAAAATATGTAGTCCCATATATCGTAAGTAAAGCTTGGAAAAATGATGAGCATACAATAGCTATAAATAACACTTCCTCTAAATGGACAGCTATGGATTATGCAAACTACGCTGCTGAAAGCGGAAATATTGATGTTCAACAAGCAGTAAAAATTTCAAAGCAATGGAGAAAAGAATCCAAAAATAAATTAAGTTTAATTACTGGTTTAGAAATACTTATGGAGAGCAGGACTCACAACCGTTTAAGATCAAGGTTGAAAGACATGACATATAAAATGAATGAAAAATCAGGTACAGAAATTTTCGATACGCTTATAGCTATGAATGAACATCCAATGAAAGCAAATCCTTTTCAACAATCAATAGCTAGATCTATAAAAGTATTGCACTTTGACAACCAAGGATTAAATGTTGACGCAATTAATTTAATGTGTCAAAAGAACTACATACAGACTTACAGTAAATCAAACGATCAGTTAGAATATTTTACTGACATTTATTCTGATGCTCTAGCAAAGATTAAAAAAAATAAGTAATGGATTTAGCACTTAAGTTATCAGAGAAATATGGGAAGGGATACCTCTCTTACTCGTCGATAAAATACGCATTAAAAGACATGCAGTTGTTTGAGATGAAGATGAAGGATCAACTCAAGATAGAAAGTCCAGCCCTTGCTTTTGGTAAGCTATACGACTGTCTGCTCCTCACTCCTGAGTCGTTTAGCGATCAGTTCGTGGTCGCAGACGATACAGCTATCTGTTTAGAGATAGGTGGTAAGGCTCCGCAAAGGACCAAAGCTTACTCAGAATGGAAAGATTCTTTAGCCGAGCCAGGGAAACAAATAGTTTCTGTTGAAGACAAGGTGAAGGCTGAGGAAATGATACGGAGATTACAAGAGACTGGAGTCCACGAAATATCACTACAGGGCGATGCTCAATATGAGTTTAACGACTTTATTGGGGACGTCCCTGTACGTGGATTCCTAGACATTTTAAATCAGGAATACATAGCTGACTCAAAGACCACGCAGAAGTTAGATAAGTTTAAGTGGGCTGTGCGAGACTTCGGTTACGATATACAGGCATACATCTATACAGAAGTTTTAGGGATAAAAGATTTTAGGTGGGTAGCACAAGAAAAGGCATACCCATATGCAGTAGGATTGTACTTCGCTTCTGATCAAACGCTAGAGTATGGGAAGCAGAAGTTTGATACTGCTGTAGCTAGGATACGTGAACACTTAGATAGTGGAGTTAAAGCAACGACATACTACGAAACATCATACATATGAGCACGGAAAGTAAAATTAAGTCCAAGCTTAAAAGCCTACATGATTTATTGATAGAAAAAAATAGAAACTATGGAGACAGCGCTTTAATACCTGCCAATATATTTTCTAAACTTACATCTGTGGAGGCGATAAAAATACGCATTGACGATAAACTTAAAAGAATAGAGAATAGAGGTATCAATGATGACACAGAAGATTCTATTATGGATCTCGCTGGTTATTTAGTACTGCTAATGATAGCAAGAGATAATGAGAAAGTTAAGTAAAATACGCAAGCCAAAACATAAAGGATATTCTTTTGAAGCTGTTGAGCAATTGAAGAAAGAGTATGTGGATCTAGTTTTTCCTGCAGATATGCAAAAAGATATAGCTACACGTAAGCATGAGTCTGTGTTTTTGCGTTATGCTTTTATCAATGCTTTTAAAACATACTGTCATCACAATGTTCTGGCGCAGACATGGGATATGGCTAGAACAACAATGTACCATGTGTTTGATAAACATGAAGACAATCTAAAGGCACATCCTTTATACAGGGTGTGTTACCAAACAGCATTAAGTCTTAAAGAAAAGAACGACTCTCAAAATGCTGACGATATATCGTGATCTATACAGCAAAGACTCTCCTAACTATATTTCTTTAGAGCAATGCTTAGAAAGAATAAAGTCTGGTAAGCAGAAAGATGCTATAGAAAAAATAAGAGGGGGAGACAAATCTTTAAAGTCAAAGCTGCCTGTTGTTTTATTTAGTGGGAAGTTCAATGAACGCAAGGACTCTTCGCTGATAAAACACAGTGGCTACATTGTCCTGGACTTCGATCACATTGATGTAGACAACAGCAAAGCTGTGCTTGCTCTAGATCCTTTTGTCAAAGCCTGCTGGGTTAGCCCTTCTGGTGACGGGTTAAAAGCTGTTGTAAAGGTCACAAACTCAGAGAATCATAGAGATCATTTCAGAGCTCTTGTACAATACTTTGATAGTAAATACAATCTAGAGGTTGATAGCACAGGTATCAATGAGAGTAGGGCATGCTTTGAAAGCTATGATCCCGACGCTGTTATCAAGATAGAGTCAGAGCCTTTTGGGAAGATGCTTTTTGAAGATATCCCTAAGACTCAGGTAGCTGAGGTAAAGGAAATATCTACAGACTACACCAAGCTACACCTTGCAGCCAGGATGATACGCAACGCTCCTGATGGAGAAAAGCACAACGTACTCCTAAAAGCTTCTATACTTATGGGTGGATATATATCTGTGGGTAGGGTAGATGAGCTTGAAGCGTATCGTGTTTTAGAACGTGAAATAGAGCTTCGTGAAGTTGACGATATGTACGTCGCTAGGAATACTATTCGTGACGGCATAGAGCGTGGTAAGATGGCTCCTATACATGAAACGATAGAGGCAGAAGAGGAAGCGCAAAGGGAGTTACTACTATCAGACGGCGATATGTCGTTTATGAGTTCGGATGTAGAGGATTTAGACTGGATTATTAGATACAAAAACGGAGAGATAGAGAAAGGGTGTGGTACAGGTAATGTTCTATTTGATAAAAACTTTATTTACAAAAAAGAGTTTGTTATGATCTCAGGTCATAGCTCTGTAGGTAAAACTACCTTTATGCTGTACATGATGGTTACGATTGCAGTAAATCATGAGTGGGTGTGGGTTATTTATTCCTCTGAAAACAAAACTGCTAACGTCAAAATCAAACTTATGCAGTTTGCTTGTGGTAAGTCTCTAGACGAAATGACTGAAGGTGAGGTAAGGTATATGATGAAGTGGGTGTCAAAGCATTTTATCTTGATAGACAACACAAAGATGCTCAGCTATGCAGACTTACTTGTTTACACTGAAAAGATAACTAGGCACAGGAAGATAGATGGATTGCTAATAGATCCATACAATTCCCTTAAGGTTGCTCTTACATCGAACAAGTCAGGATCTGCTTTCGAGTACCACTACGAAGCCGCTGGTGCGTTCCTTACATTTTGTAATAGGTTAGACATAGCTGTATGGGTAAATGCACACTCAATTACATCAGCTCAAAGGCAAAAAGGTGACGACGGGCAACCTGTTGCACCTCTAGCTCCTGACACAGAGTACGGAGGTATGTGGGTTAACAGAGCTGATTGCTTCTTAACAATACACAGAAAGATACATCATCCAGACGTAGAGAAGCGTAGTAGGACAGAGTTCCATGTGCGCAAAGTGAGAGAGCAAGAAACTGGTGGTGAGCCAACAGCGATAGATGATCCATTCTACTTTGACTTTAATGCAAATCACGCAGGATTTACTATGACAGGTCCCTTTTCATCACTCTATCAACATATTAACATAGAAGATGTTGATAAACAGCTAGAGTTTGAACATTTTTAACATTTTTTTGTTTATATATTCCCATACGTGGGAAAAAAAGTAAAGAATAGATCTAAGGCAAAGGGCCATAGAAGAGCAGGAAGCAAACTTAAAAGTGCTCTTGAGGCATACTGTTATGACAGACTCAAGGATGCTAAACTAAAGTTTGGGTATGAGACAGATGTCTTTTATTTAATGGATGGTTTTAGATACAACGGTATCTACCATAAGATGACAAAGGGTAGGGATGTTATGAGAGATAACACTCAGAAGGCAATACAAGGGATTAAGTACACTCCTGATTTTGTTTCCCACGATCACAAGTTTATCATCGAGACAAAAGGGTACGTGCATGGACAGCACACCTTCCCGTTGCGGTGGAAACTTTTTCTTAGGTATCTAATTGATAATCAGATGGATGACTACATGTTGTTTATCCCTAAGAATAGAAAACAAGTGGACGCAACAATCAAAATTATTCAGGATGAACTCAAAGGAACTAAGTAGATTGTACTTCGTCACCTGCGATGAGATACAATCGATAACCGCACAACTGTACGAAGACCTGCACAAAGACAATGGCGAACCAATAAACAATTGGGAAACTGTTATAGATCTAGCACTAGACTATAGGAAGGGAGTGCTAGCAGAAATAGAAGGTATACGAACAGCATGTGAGGAATACAACGAAAGTAAAGTAAAGCTGTAGGATGTCAGCTCGAAAGCCTTTCGATAAAAAGTTATATGAAAAGTATGACAAGCTAGCCAGAGTGGCTACAAAGGCTCACCTTAAAAAGAAAGGGTTTACTGCTGTAGATCATCACGATAAGTACGCACAGGATCTTATAGCTTCTAAAACAGATGAGTGGGGAGTTAACTATAGCGATCCCTTTTGTGTAGAGTGCGAAGTAAAAATAGTGTGGTCTGGTCCAAACTTTCCTTACGATACAGTACAATTACCGCAACGCAAAAAAAAGTTTTTTAAAAAGCTTACTTTATTTTACATTTGGAACAAAGAACTAACGCATGCCGTTATGTTTTGGAGTCAAAAAGTAAAGCACCTAAAACCTGTAGAGGTAAAAAACAAATACGTAGGAAGGGGTGAGTACTTCTATCAAATACCTTTAGATCTTACGACAATTATAAAAAGATAATGTACGTAACTACATCCACAATAAGTCACGAATGTATTATAGAACCACACTATGATTCTACATACACTTTACACTTTACTTTTTAGCCTTTTCAATCGTACGTCCAGCGAAGTAAGCTCCGAAGGCAGTAAGCATGAGGATCTGAAGTAGGTCTACGTAAGAGTCTTTTACGTTAAAAGGCACGTTATCCATGCTGTCAATAAACATTGTCACCATAAACATGCTCATCAAAGCAATCAATGTTACAGGTCGTATAAGCTTTGCTAGCTTTACATCGCTACCCATATCAGCTTTCCAACGCTCTGTTACATTTTCTTGAAACCTTACCTCAGCATCGATCTGAGCTTGAGCATCTACAGAGTCTACCTCTGGATCTTTATCGATAAGATTTTTTACTACACCCAATCCACCGCTATCTGGTAGCAAGTCTCCTACTACATCTAAAACCTGTGGGGCTTTGCTTTTTAACCAGCTACCTAGCTTTGTGTCTTTTATTTTTTTCATAGTACTATATTTTCTTTTACCTCTTTGTAGCACGTATCTCCATCATCATCTTTATATGCTTCGAGGATTCTGTTTCTGTTGTCTTTGTCTTTTAACGATATGTGTATCCACGAAAAGTCAAACTCGTTGATCATCTGATCAAACTCAATCCCGTTTTGCACGATGTAATCGTATATGACTTTGTTTTTCATAACGCCTTTGTCCCAGAACTGTATGTCTACAGCCTGACCTTTGCAGTGCTGAGACTTTGTACTACCACCAATAGAGCGATTTAACTTAGGCGATCTGTATCCGCTAGTTACACGGATAGGACCTAACTCATCACGCATAGGCTGTAGTATCTCTGTTACAATACGTTGTAGATTTTTTTTATGAGCTTCTGTAGGCTCATTTTTTATACCCTTTCTTTTTGCTGTACTACTGCGTGTAAGCTCAGAGAGAGTAAAGTTTTTGCTTAGTCTCATTCTACTGTGTTTATATCCAACTCTATCAGCACGTTGTTAAACGTTGCTTCAGAGTTTAAAGCGATGTAATATAGTAAGAAATTGTTATACCTTTTGAAGTCATCAGGATTCATCTCACCTTCCTTACCCCTGATAACAGCAGCAATTTCTTTTGGGGAGCGCCTAGATATTCTGCGCACCTCAGCAGAATATTTCTTGTACTCTTGAGGGAACATCATCTCCGTTACCTTATCTCCTACAGCTTGTTTTAATGCTGACTTAAATTTAGCCTGGCTCAACCCTCTAGCTAAAGTCACTGGATCTTCTTCAGCTTGCTTCTGTAGTATGCTAAGCAATCTTTCTGGTCCTGCGCCCTCCATACCCTCAATGGTAGCTTGAATTTCAGGATCGTTACCTATCGCAATCAGTATAGTTTCAAATGCTGCAAGCTGTTCCTCTGAAGAAAGCGCCCTGTTTTTAGGCATATCATCTAATGCTTTTGCTACATAGTCAAGTTCCTTAAGCCCTACACCTGCTAGGTTAGCAAAAGATAAAAGCGTTCTTAATGTATTACTCAACATAAAGTCTGCTCGATCTTCTGGTCTAATAAACCTTTCACGCCCTGATCCTGTGGTATACGAAGTGCCACCGTTAAGTGTAGGCTCAAGCATTTTTTCTAAGTCCATTATATACTTACCAGCAGGCCCAAGAAAACCCATTGCATTTAATATTAAGTTAGTAACTGGCCCTTTTTTATCACTTACACCTGTTCCGTAAGTTGTTACGGCATCACCGTATTGCTTAAATAATTCACGAGCATCTTTATCTTCAAGTCCTGGAGCATCATAGTCCGAAGCGTTAAAGAATAAGTGATAGTTAAAAAGGTCTTTTACTTCGTTATCGATAGCAGGTGTAGACGGAAGTGGAATTGCGTCTAATACTGTTTGTACACCAGCCTGTCTTAGTGTTTTAGGATCTGTAAATATTTCATCTAAGTCAAATTCTTCCTCGTCATCTCCGAGATTTTTAAGAAGCTCAGATATTAGTGCTCTCGTAACTATTGTAAGGTAAGAAAACACAAACAAAGATGCTGTTGTACCTGCTAGACCTCTTATTCCATCTTTTCTAGCTTGAGCATTAGAAGGAAAAATAATACGGCCTATATCACCAGTAATCGATCTCTTTGTATTGATAGCAAAACTTTGATACACAAGCTGAGTTTGCACTAAAAGTTTTACAAACACATTTGTGTTTTTATAAATATTTGCTGCAAGCCTAGAGCTAGAAACGTTCTGGTCTTTGCTAACTAAATTTTCTGCATAAGCTATAGCTTCCGTGTTAGGATTAGCAGCCTCTTGCTCCCAATTAATTTCTGAGATATCATTTACTACACCCTCAGATAATAAGAAGTCTGCATACAAAGCATAGAAAGAACTTATAGCAGCTACCTTGTCTGTCGTTGTTAGCGTCCACATAGACTTGTCTTGCAGCCAGTCACGAGTTTTATCAAATCGACTCTTATCAAACTCTACCCTACCTGTAAATGGATCTATATTACCAGCCTTGTAGTCTCTTAAAAATAAAGTTGTTTTACGCAATAGCTCATATCTTCCGTCGTTAATTTTTATTTTAGGATCGCTAAGGACTCTAAGCTTTCCATCTCTATCCCTCCCTACAAAAGTTAGAGCCAGCATCTCCCCAAAAGTTCTCAGGAGGTATGCTTTACCTTGTAGTGTTTTAGTGTTTGCAAAAGCAGACAGCATAACAGTAGACTGTTTAAAAAACTGTATAAACACACCACCAAAAGCATTTACTACAGCAGCAACCCTAAACATTTCAAACGGGTTACGTATCATCCTTCCTCCTACCCTTATATTTTTTTGAAATATAAACGGAACTTTTGCAGCGTCAGCAACAAGATAATTATCTATCATCTCTGATAGTTTATGTCTAACACTATCTGGTATAAGGTCCTTCATAGCTTGAGTTTGGAAAGCATACTTCATAGCGAGAACATCCTCAAGCGACATCATAATAAACGAGTTCTGCCTTAGCGTTGCTTCGTTTATTTTTAAAAAGTTTAGTCCTAAAATAGAGTCCGCACCAACAGCTCTTGTTTCTCTTTCATATGTAGCGCCAGGAGTTTTTGTGTAGTTGCTGTTGCCTGCACTACTCAAAGCTTTTATTAGCTGGTTACGCACCTCCATGACAGACTGCAGCTTTTCGTCATCAGTTTTCTTGCTAACTTTAAAAGGAGTGTAGTTTTCTAGTACTTCTAAAGTTTTACCTAGATATCTTTCTGTAAACGCCTCAAAGCGTGGGCGCATAGACTCATGCATCTGAGATAAAAACTCTACGATTTCTACGATGTCTGTTCTTTCGCTTCTAACTTTATCTAACAGCTCCTGCAGGTTATTAGTCTGCCCGAACAAATATTCACGAGCGTCTTTAAACTCTTGTATAGTTTCTGGATCATATATATCTGACCGCTGTTCCTCGTTCTCTATAATCGTAGAGTCCATAGCGTCACGTAGATTCATAAACCACTCTGCCTCTGATAGAGCCTCTGGCTTTTGATTAGCCATAGAAAATATCTGTGCTATAGCATTGGATAGGTTTGACGTTATCTCACCACCCTTTTCTGTTATCTCATCGATCTTGTTTTGTAAAGCAGTGACTCTCTCCATATGAGCCTGCTCATGAAGATTGACGCTAGACATAACATCTTGAAAGCCTATCGCTATTAATATCTTAGCTATATCTTTGTTCGAAACTCTGAATACGTTACGTATGAATGAAGGAACATTATCAGCAGCGGTTCCGTATTTAAAGATTCTCTTTTTAGATTTAATACCTTTTGCTACAAGAGCTTTGACATCACTAACTAAAGATATCTTACCCCTTACTATAGATGCTAAGTATCCAAGACCTATAGTAGAAGAGTTTACTAAGTAGTCATTGATCTTGTACTCTAAAGCTGCTAGATGCCTCATATCGAGCTGCATAAGTCTAGCCTTAAGTTCTGGTGCAGAAACGTTCTCCATACTAAACAAACCTAGTATTGTTCTAAACGATGTGTCCTGCAGTAACTCCTCAAGGTTAGCCATAACTCTTGGGATAATAGCGTCGGATAAGATAAGATCCTTTTTGTTTTCTGCTAATTCAGCGCTATCCTTAGCTAGCTCATCGAGTATAATTTCTAGATCTTGTACATTGTTTACATCAAGGCCTAGCTTCTTTGCTGTGTCCTCAATCTTCTTACGTGTAGGGCTTAGTCTACTTCTCTGATACTTTTCTAGTATAGCTTTGTACTCTTCTTCAAATGTTGTTGACTCCCCAGCTTTCTTTGCTGCATCAACAGCTTTTGTTGCCCTAGCTCTAAAGTTTGCATCCCTTTCTGTTTCTTCTATAGCTTTAAAGTTTGTAGCTATAGCCATTAGAGATTTTACTTCTTTGAGGTTAGATGCTGTTACAACTAGATTACCCTCTTCGTCTTTGCTAAACCTAGCCCTTTTCATACTATTGTTGACGTTGTTAACAAAGTCAGAAAACGACTGCATCTGATCAACAGGTATAAGCGAAGGATTTATACCAGCCACGATTCTTGCGAGGGACCTGTATGCCCCAAAGTCTTTTTGTTTAGACTTTCTAACCAAAGTCTTCTGCAACTTACGCACACTCTTAACAAGATCAAGGTGATCGTCCATCGCTTTTTTTGCATCTTGCTTATCGAATATGGTAGCTATTTTATCGAGGAATGAGTCTATAATATCGAGCTCGTTTTCCGACAGCCTCTTTGCTGAAGTTCGTGCCATCTGGCCAGCTATAGTAAAGAAACTATTGAGCTGTGCAGCGGTAAACTTATCAGACGTCTTCCTATCTTTCATACGCTCTTTAATAAGAGCCTTAGCTTTCTTAAAGAACTCTTGCAAACTCTTAGACTTGTCCTTAAGGTCTTGCAGTTGCTTACGTAAATTTTTAGCCTCTGTAGATAGCTTACCCTCTCTACGTCTAGCTTGAGAGGCTATCTTAGCAGCCTCTTTCCTAGCAGCTCTTCTACCCCTAGCAAACTGAACAGCATTTTTGTATGTCTTTTCCGCCTGCTCCTTTTTCATACCGCTATCCTGAAGGATCTGTAAAATCTCATCCTTCTTGATCTTAAACAAGTTGACTTGATTAGATGGTTTGAGAACAAGCTTTTTGTTCTTACCCTTGCCCTCCATAACCAAGGTAAATCCTTTTTCTGTAAGCATATCAGCTACAGTTTCTACAATTTTCTGTGCGCTTTTACCTTCCTCTGCTGTATTATCATTTGATTCAGATTCATTTAAAGACTCTACCTCAGAAGCTATTGCTGGATCAGGTGTAGGTTCTGCTTGAGCTTCCTCAGCCTCATCATCAACAGTTACTGGTGGTGCATCTTTGAGATCCTCGGTGGCTTCAGCTAGTCTTTGGATACCAGTAACACCTAACCCTGCCTCCATAGTAGTGGTAACAGACTTGATAGCGTCAGCTACGTTCTTTAACGTAGGGTTTTTAAATTCTGTACCAAATAACTTGGCTACATAATTTTTTAATGACGTTATAAGACCTTGCTTATACTCTGCTGACAAATCACCGTTAGTGATGTCAGCGAGTATTTCTGTAACGAGTTCTTCCGCAGCTTGTGGGTTTTGCTCTACGATTTGTGACAACAGCTTTCTAGCAAGCTCGTCTGTTACAGCCACCTCTGCTGAAGCCTGTTGCTCCTCAGTAAGATACTCACTAACAAAAGCTAGATATCTCTTAGCGTTAGGCAACCCCATAGCGAACTGGCGTGCAAGCTTACGCAACGCTGTTCCTGCTCCTTGCTTTTCGTCTATCTGCATAGCAGCAGAGTGAAAAGCTTCGTGGTATGCTGTGTTTGCTTTCAAAGCAGGTAAGAAAAGATGCACTTGATTGCCGTCTTTTATATGAATACCTCTTGACACCTCCTCGCCTGTAGCTTTTTCAAAAGCTTTAGCTGTACCATGAATAAACACTTTACCTCCCTGACCTACAACAGTCTGTATTACTTTCTTTACGTTTTGTAATCCACGTATAATTTGTTCACGAGAAGAAAACCTAGTCGATATAATTTTACCAGAGTTAATAATTCTATCTATAATACTGTTGGCATTTTCGCCAGTAAGTTCTACTGAATTGCCTTTGCCTACTCTTCCATAATCTGTTATATCTGGATCTACCCTACCTACCTCATCTATAACAGCTTGAGTTTCAGGATCTTCTAAGTTTTGCTCTATGAAAGATTGATTCTGCGAATACTTACCCTCTATATTAAACTTAGTTTCAAAAGCTTGTTTTGTGTCTGCCTGTAAAGCTGAAAGCTCTGCTTCAAATACAGCAACAGCATCCTCATTGCCTTGACTTCTTGCCTGCTCTAAATTTTTTCTAGTATCAAAAGCTTTCCTTCTGTTTTTTCTAATACGAGTATTTAATCCACCTATCTCTGTAAGATCCTGATCACTAATACCTGCTAAAAAAGCCATATCTCTAGATGACACCCTCCACATCTGGTCCTGTATCTCTAGCATCTCTTGCTTTATCTGAGTTTTCTTTTCAGAGTTTGTTTCATTAGCTAATCTTTTTTGTAGAGCTTCATATTTACTTTCTAAAGCTAGTTGATCTTTAAAATTAAATTTCGAAGCTATAAAAGATGGCGCTCTTACAATACCCATCTGCAAACCTCCTGCTGCAGTACCTACAGCAAAAGCATCAAGAGTTTCAATATAGTTGTACTTTATATCTGTTTTTTCTATTTCTTTGCCTGCTATCTGTGATCTTAAATTAGACGCTACATCATCAGCTATATCTTCTGTATTTAACCTTGTCTGTAAATCTGAAATCTCTCTATCTAAAGCTGTACGTTCAGCGTAATTAGTAAGTTGCTGACCTGCAAAAGAAACCAAACCTTCCTCTATACCCTCTTCAAAAAACTTAAAAACTCTATTGCCCGTAGTCTTTTTCCAAGCTGTCCCTACAGCTCCCATCACTCCTTTCCTAGCTGTTGTCTTTGCTGTTTCTTGAGCTATATCTTTTACCCCTATACCAAACATCTTACGCAAAGCATTGGCAGAGATAAGCTCTTGCTTCATAAATATTTTTTCTGACACATACTCAAACCCACCCATAAGAGAAGAGTACAATATTTTTTCTGCCTGAGTTAAATTTGGATTGTCTTTTATATCACTATATGCACTTCCCGAAGCACTTCCAGCAAAGCCAACTAAAGCTACCTCTGGAGCACCTGCCATAGTCATAACTATTGTACCAGCAATCTGAGGTACAGCATCTTGAACAGCCATTAAGAACTGTGTACCTGCCGCATCTGTATTACCTTCAATAAGGTTTCCAAAAATACCTTTTTCTATTTCGTCAAAAGTTAAACCTGCTCGTAAGCTTCTATTTTGACTCAAAGCTCCAGATAATTCATTCCAACTAAACATGTCAGGTTCAAACTCTCTTCCATATATGTCTTTGAAACCTCCCTCTGCTATTTGATCTCCATCAAGTATTCTTTGTCGTAGTAATCTATTTTCAGAACTGGCTCCTTCAGGCAATCCTATCATGGTAAAAAGATCTACAACCCCATAATTTAACGCACTAGCTGTCTGGCTGATAGATTTAAAATACGTTTCGTCACCTAACTTCCTACCAAAGTATTCAGCACTTTGTCTATATCTGTTTATTGCAGTATCGCCATTCATAAACACCTCGTCCATAGACATTTGCATAACCACATCAAAAATATCGTAGGCTCTTCTTTCTATGCCCAAGACCTCGTTTGCTTCGTTATATAGTGATATAACAGTAGCTTCTTTATCTGCTTCCCTTCTTAACACATCATCTTGTTGAGCCCTAGTAGTAGCTCCAGAAAATTCATCTACAAAAATTTCTATGTGACTTCTAACTTTACGCTTGTTATCCAAAGCTTCTATAACCTCAGATCTAGCTGTGTAATAACCAGCGACTTTATTATACTCCTCTATTGTTAACTCTTTTCCAAAAGCGCTATAGTACTCAGATGCCTTTTCAAAAGTGTTTAGCTTTTCTGGCATCATACCCTGAGCTATACTTAACTCATCTTCATTTGTAGGTATGTATGAAGTATTGAATTGATTGAGGTGAGGTTCATAAAAAAAACTCGCCCCCTCTTCAGTATCTATTGTAGGAACTTCATTTAAAATATCACCAGTATATGTGCCTATATCAAACGTAGTGGAAACAATAGCTTCCTTTCTCATCTCTACATTTAACGTAGAGTTAGGATCTTCTATAAGCAACCCACTATTTTTAATAACAGTTTCAAATACATCTGCTGTTGCACCTGTATTAACTACATAAGGATTAGCTCTAAATGTATCATAAATCTCATTGCTAAAACTTGCAATATCACCAGGTCCTACGGGAGTACCTAAGTCTATACCCCTACTTGTAAACCACTCTTTTGCTAAATGATAGTTTTCGTAATCTACAGAATTTATGTCTCCATCTGTAGCAACAAAACCTTCAGCAGAAAACTGCTCGGCTAATTCGTCTCTAGACTTCTCATGAAATGCTGTCTTCTCTTCTGGTCTTAAACCACCAGTACCAGTAAAGTTTTCACTATCTATTGGATCTGTTCTAACCCCGAATATACCCTCAAAGAAATCACCTTGTAGTGCTTCTTGTCGTGACGCCAATCGTGATAGATCGTCCTCCCTTTGTGAAGGTGGCACAGTAGTGTCCGTTGGAACATCTAAACTTCCACCTTCTACACCAAATCCTAATTGAGTAGAGTACTCTGCCGATAGCGCTGAATCTTTTTTTTTTGGGGCTACGCCAGCCACATAAATAAAATCTCTTTCGTCAAGAGTGACACCAGCTCTTTGAACAATTCTATACACAGCATCAAAACCCTCTTGCTGTTTCATTGCTTCAAAAAGTTGTTCTTCGGTTCCTGTGTATCCAGCACGAGTTACAATATTAAAAATACTGTCTTGACCTTCTGTAAATCCGTTCATGATTTAAGATTTTAAATTAGGGTACTCTCTTTCCACTCCTGTAGCTTCATCCATTTTCTTTAGACCTTCTATACCGATAGCATAAGACAATGGATCTTTACCTCCAGACAATTGCGAAGCTACTAATAAATTAGCATCAGCTTGTGATAAGTTTTCTTCGTCTATGTTGTATCCAAAAGAGTTTAGTTTTTTAACAATTCTTGATTTATTATTTTTCAAGAACTGTGCAGTAGCTTGCTCAGCATACTCTGGTGTAAGTATTAAATCTGGGTTTTCTACAAGCCTATCATCACCAAATAGTTGTTCTGATATTTTTGCATAGTTAGCTCTACCTGTTATCTGCAAATAACCTCTACCTCTAAACTTAAAGCCATCGCCCTCTTCTATGTTACCAAGGAAAGGTTTGTTTTCATTCCCATAAAAAGTATTAAATATTCCCTCTGGGTTATTGACTAGTTGCTTTAAATCTTTTCTCTTTAAACCTAACTTTTTTATACTACTACCAAATACCTCTTTAATTCTTCTAACACTTGAGTAGTTACCTTTTTCTATAGTTTCTCTATCTCCTAACCCTTCTTTCATAGAACCTGCTTCAACAGCTGCTACATATACATCAGACTCGTCTTTTAAAACATTTGCAAGTGTAGCATCTTCTGATCCCACTATAGCATCAGGGACATTGACTTGAAATCTAGATGTGTCAGCATCAAATGTTACGTTTGAAAATCCTGTGTCTATTATAGGTTCAGAATCTTCTTCCACTAACATTTCTAAAGGTTCCTCCTCAACAGTCTCGTCTTGAGTAGATTCTACTTGTGGTTCTGTAGTGGTTTGATCTTGCTGCTCAGAATCTCCACCAGGAACAGCGCCACCATTATTCATACCAACTATATCTTCAACTACTTCAACGTCTCTCTGATTGTCATCTCCAGCTTGCTCTTGAGTAGACACTCCAAGTTGCTTGAAAGCTTGCCCCATTAAAATATTATAGTTAAGAGACTTTCCAACTTGTTGTTGCCCCTCTAGCTGCTGCTGTATATTAGCAAAGGCATTAGGATGTGTTGAAGAGTTTACGTATATATCAGCCTCTTCTGTAAGAAGCGCTAACATATCTGTTTCAGCTTGATTAAGGTTTGTTATGGTTGATAATTTTTCTATAAGCTCTTGATTCTTAGCGATCTTATAACCTATTACTTGTCCAGTAGATAAATCTATAATAGCTTTTTCTACCTCTATACCAACATTACTTACTGTTACATCTCTAAAGTTTCCGCCACTAGCTACACTACCTACACTCATGTTTGGATATTCATTAGTTAAAGTAGGATCTGCAGCTGGTCTTTCACCATCATATGCTGTAAATATTGTCCTAGTCATAGTATCGCCTGTATCACTCATATCCTGAGATAGCATTTCTTCTACAGCGCCTTTATCTGGACGAGGGAACTGTGCACTTATGGTATTGTAGTAATTTTTTGCATGGATAGTTTCTCCTTCCCTAAACTTTTTTATGTCATTAAGACTTATTCCTGCTGGAACATTCTGTAAATCATCTACACTTTCTATTTCAACAGCATAAATTGGAGTACCGTCAGCTTCAAAGCCTGTAACCTCAGATATAGAAACACCATTTTCATCTGTTACAGCAAAAAGCTCTGGGTGCATCGTATTGTTTATAGACTCTAGATCTCCAGATTGCAAATCTCTATTTACAGCAAACAAACTCTTATACCCTTCTAAAGAAGCGGCGTTCCACATTGTTTTATTGTTATTTGCAAAAACATTATACTGGTTTGCCAGATCTTCAGAAAAATTTTCTTCGTCAAACCCTACCTTAACAGCCTGATTACCAACAACCTGAGTCTTATAATATCCACCTTCTGCTGTGCTTTTGCCTGCTTTAGGAGCTATCTGAGAATTATAAATTTCTTTACCTACTGCGCTACCTAAAAACTTATAGTCACCAACTATAGATCCTGTTTCGTAAAACAGATTGTCTGCATTTGATGCAGTAATTCCAGAGTTAAAGTAGCCTATTGCATTAGCACCTTGTCCAACCATAACAACGTTACCTTGCCTTGTGTATACAGGAGGCATAGCGTACTGATTAATAGCTTGTATGTTAGCCTCTAAAAGCCCTGACTCAGCGAGCTCTGTATTGCCTTTTATTTCAGCAGTTTTTTTAGCTATAAACTCGGTCCCAAACTTAGCGTCTTGAACGATACTTAAATATTGATTTTTAGCCTGTACAAAAGCAGCTTCGTTAGCACCGCTAGGATCTAACTCAAATTGTGTAGCAGCTTCCTGATAGATATCCAAAGCCATTTGTGCTGCACCCTTATACTTTTGATTGATCTGTCCTGGTACAGCCTCCCCTGCAGCAGCTTGAGGGTTTAGAGCTTTCATCTTAGCATCCCTTTGTGCAGCTCTTTCTTGAGCTACAGCAAGGATAGGATTAGCAAATGAAGCTGCTATACCTTCACCAATAGCACCGTAGTCTATGTTGGGCGCTAAAAACCCTGTTTTAAATCGTACACCTTGTTCAGACATCTTTCTCGAATCTTAGTAATAATTTTAATAAATATTTATGCAGTGGAGTATCACCTTCCTTTGCTAACTTAAATAATGTCTCAGACTGCTCTGGGTTAAATACATACTCACCCCCAGTAAGCTCTGCTTCTTTTACACCACTTTCCTCATCAACAACAGCTTTTTTGTTTGTGCCGTGATCGAACTCGCCTTCTGTAACAAATGGGGCTTCTTTAGTTTTACCGCCCACTCTGTAACCCACCATACCTCCGTCTTCCATACTAAGTCCGACAGCTGCACCAGCAATACCTCCAATGCCTGAAGCTATGTTAGCAAAGTTTTGTATTCTTTGCTGCTCAGCCTGCGCTACTCTTGCTTCACCTAAAGCTTTTGCGTCGTATGCAAATTGTAAATCTTGCTGACTACGAGCCTCTTTTAATTGAGTTGTTCTTTCTTGAGCTTCCCCTAACTGCATAAGAGCTTCAGATTGAAGCTTTTGTTGAGTAAGAGCCTCTTCCCTTTGTGACCTTTGAGCTTGTGCTGTTGCTCCAGCCAAAGCACCTAGCCCCCTAGCGCCAAATTGTGTAGCAGCTTGCGTTGTAGTAGCTAGCGATCTGTTTATATCATCCATCCTCATCTGCAAAAGCCTTTGATCATATGCTCCTTTTACACCTTCGTAGTAAGCTGACGGCGTAGCTAAAGACGGTTGGCTTGCACGAGCTTCACGCAAATCCTCTAACGCTGCATCTAAAGAAGCTGCAGCATCTGCCTCTAACTGCTCTTGATTCATCATGCCAACAATACCGCCAACAAGCTGCCCTACTCCTTTAGCTCCGCCTGCTATTAATTGAGCTTGTCCTGATGTTGAACTACTCTGACTGCCACCGCTGCCACCGCTGCTATTTCCTCCACCGCTATTTCCTCCACCTGAAGATGCTGAAGTAGCACCGTATTGTGATAAGACATCTAATAAAGCTGATGTTTTGCTTGAACTTCCGTTAGACATTTTTTATTTTTTATTTTGTGATGGAATTGACGAATTATTATGCAAAGGAGAAGACTTGTACACCATGTTTACAGCAAACAACTCTACTGGTGTAGTAGCTGTATTTGTCAAAGCTATTTCAGCATGGTAGTCTCTCATTTTATCTCCATTAATACTTGCTGTTGATACAGCCATAACCGTATCTCCTGCAGATAAAGCCGTAAATGCTACTGACGTACCACTAACAGTAATTTCTTTTCTGCCTGATATTGAAGCTATAGTAACGCTTAAACTTGTTTCTGATGAGCTTTCTAATCTAAACAAAGTGTCTCCAATTCCAAACGGCAAGTTACTAATTTTTGAAGTAAACGTTATAGTAGTAGCAGTAGAAGAAGCAACCTGACCTAACACAACCTTATGAGATGTATTGTTTGTAGAATTTGCTGTAGTATCTTTTTCTATCTGCCTATAATACATACCTTCTCTTTCTTCAAACTCTGTCGAGTCCATCGTACCCGTAGTCTGTTCTGTATTAGAAACTACGGCACTCCAAGAAGAATTTCCCTCTAGGCTCATAGCGTCATATACCTTTATATCGCTAGGATTAGCCCTTGATATCATATTTAAAGTAGAAGAATATTGAACCCCGTAAAAATTATTTCTTGTTTCATTTACATTGTGCCTATACATTTGACCTCCTAAGAAAGAGAAAAATCTATTATGTAAATGCTCATATAACGTTGGAAGGAAAGAGTAAAATGTTAACCAAAAATCTTTTTTTGTAGAGTAAGCTATAGTTTCTGGAGAAACATGATTGTCTGTACCCGTAATAGTAACACTAACAGAACTACCATCAGATTGTTTTGTTAGAGATGTAGGAATATCTATAGAGTTGTCTTTTAATGATAAAGAACCATAGCCTATCAAAGCACCATTACCTGTCATAAACTTTACATTTACAGAGCTTGTGCTTGCTCTATAAGAGGTATCTACATATGCGCTGCCTTTTTCTCCTAGCTTATCTAAGAACACTACGCCATTACCAGAGTCCTCCCAGTTAGATGAGTCTAGCTGAAAATTATCTGCGCAAAGTTCCCACGTATTTTGGCCTCCCTTTTTATATATTACGTCTACTAATCCATCACTAAACGTAGTATTTGATTGTGATGCTGTAGAAATAGTAGACTTCTGTACAGTGCTTAATGTTCCCCCATGTTCAGCAGGCACACTAACAGCAGCAGTGTGAACATCACGTATTGTTAATACATACTCGTCGTTATCTGGATCATAGCCTCCAGCTATTTTTAAACTTTGCGACAAAGATGATAGCTCAGAAAACTTATTAGAAAAATAAGACTCCATACTAGCGGAGCTAATAGTTTTTATTCCTTTACCGCTAATCTCTACAACAACGCCACTAGAAACATCTGCAAAATAGACTTTACCAAAAATATCTTGTACACTTTCTGGCTGCATGCCTGGACCGTAGTCCCCTGCATAAAAAGTATCTGTGCCTAATACATTTGTTGATGTCACCAGCTGCCCACCTCCAGCATCCTCTATTAAAGTTCTACCCACAGGAGTGCTTACAACTTTGTTTTCTTGAAGCACCATAATGGTTTCGTTCTGATCTACGATATAACATATAGAACCATGTGATGTATTGTAGTCTTTAAATGGGAACAAAGACGGATTAAAACTTGAATAAAAGTTTCTCAAAGAATCGGCTGGCGTTACATCGCTGTATGTTACAGAAGATATTCTTTGCACCTCCCCCGTATCAGGCATCTCTATATGTGCCCTACCTATATCTATACCTTTAGAATCAAAGAAATCGCTTGCGCTAAAATCTTCTATAAAAAAAGCGTCATATTCCTGTTGGTCGACTTTTCTTGGATCATAGTGGTAATCTAAATCTGCTAAAACACCAATATAAGGCTGTTCGCCGTTTACTAGCATTTCTCTAACTCTATAGTAAACATCGCCCCTGTCTAATGTAATAACACCTGGGAATATACTATTGTTGTTATTGACAGCATCATCCACCTCCCCAGCAACTAACCCTGTAACGTTTGGATCAAGAGGGTTTGATGGGTGTACTATATACGTAAACTCACTTGCACTAGTAGCTATTATAAGATCTATAAAAACAAATCCTGATGCAGAAGCTGGTGTTATTACCCTATCTCCACGGTAAAGCCTATGGGCGCTTGAAAAACTATCTGTAGATCCATTCAACACCATAAAGAAAGGCTGAGAAACAGAGTTGCTCCTATCGCCCCCATGTGTCCTAAAACCCTCTGGAACAGTTACTATATCAAATTTTTTACCTACCTCGTAATAAACTCTTTGCTCAACACTTTTTTTAGGCCTGTATATTTCTACTATACACCTTTGTGAAAAAAAGTCAGCTCCGTTTATAATGTCGTTTCTTGTAAAGCCAGGTATTTTGTTGTCTTTAATACTTAACCACCATCCCGTTCTTCTGTAATCTTGCTCATCATCAGGTTGATTAGATGCATCTATGGTAGTATGAGAAAGTTTTATAGGATTTTCATCATTATCTTGATAAAATTTATACGATGTTATTTCAAAGTCAAAGTTTGGTCTTTGTACATTGTTGTTTTCATCTCGATATCTTAATACTCTTAAAATATCACCTTCTTTGTATTCATAAGATTTAAGGCTAGCTTTAAACTCTTTGTATGAGTTTACCTTGCCTTCTAAAGGCCTCATAGATATATATATCTTAGAGTCTACACTATTAAGTAAGCCTTCAGTAATTTTTTCTGTACTACCATCATATATGCCATCTTCAAAAACAATTGTTCTTCCTAAAGCAGCTTCTGCTACAGAAACCTGTAAAACTGTTTCGTAAGTGGTATTTAATCCATATACAGGAGCCCACTTAGTAGCCCAATATGGAGGTTCATGCAACACCTTTATATCTATATGTGTTGGTCCATTATTACCATTTCTTTTGTGATGACCAAATGGATGTACATTAACATCATCTATTTTTTGAACGGCAGAAGGTCTGTTCCTGTGATCGAAATAAACAATACCTAATTGATGTGTTGCTGCGGCTTTAAAAGAAAGAGTAGGCTCGCCTCCTGTTTGTGTGACAATAACATCACCTCCTTCACACGCATAGTTTCTCCACCATGTTGTTATTTTTTCATCAAATCCAGGACCAGTAGGGCTTTGTAATTCAAGATTATCTCTAAGAGTATCGCCTAATCCGTTTAAATCGCCACCGCCTAAAGAACATTGTATTTCAGCTCCGTTAAACACTTGAGCTTGGGCCGTAAAAACTCCTGAATACATATTACCACTAAAAGAACCTGCATCACTAAGGGTTGTGTTACCTATAATAAAACTGTTATTTGTTATAGTACCGCCATTGAGCTCTTGTGTCTGATCTGCTAGACCTCTGTAAGCATGAAGATCCGCAAACACCATTCTTACTTTACATCTAAGGTGTTGAGTATCAGTATTAAAAGAAGTTTGGAATATCTCAAACCTTAGCTCTCCCTGCAGCCACAACCAAATTCTACCAGTAGTACTGTTTCCTGCTACACCCTGCTGTCTGTCCAAACAGGTAGAAGCTCCTACATACATTTGTTGAAAACTGTTAGGGTTACTAACAATTTCTTCTGGGAGTGGGCTTTTAACAGAAATTATTGAAAGTGAACCTATAAGTGCGTCTGAAAGAAAGTTAAATACAGTGCAATTTGTTTTAAAAGAAAAGTTAGATGCATTATTACTACCATGAGAAGCTATCATAAACTCATCACAACTTAATGATGTGTTAACAGAAATACTACCAGGGTTGGGGTTTTCAAGAACCTCCTGTATATTAGATAAGTCTATTTCAAAATGAACTCCGTCGGTATGAACATCGAAAGTGTCTTGAACGTTACTATTTAAGTCGTTTAGTCCAAAAGGTCCTGCTTGTATAGTAGGATCAGCAGTAACTGAGCTACTACTGTGTTGAGGATGTATTCCGTATTGAGCATACAGTTTATATCTAAACTCTTGAAAGCCACCCTGAAGAAAAGATATGCTAGTGCCGTACTCAGTAAATGGATCTAATTCTACTCCGTTTATAACAATCGTATCAGTAGGTACAATCTGATTATTAAAATCACTAGTAGCATTATTAGTCAGGTTAGCAAGACCATTACCTATATCTATATTAACAAGACCTCCTGCTGCAGTTTCAGGGAAAAAAACAGGGTACGAAAAAGTATCAGTAGTTATATTATCAAAACCCTCTAGATAATTACCATAAAAAATTCTATTGTTGCTTATAGCTTGAGTAAAAGCTTTTCTTGGAACAGAGTCGTACAGTTTATTTACTTCTTGGTCTGGAGCAAAAGTATACACCCCATCGTTTCTGAACAAAAACTGTTGAGTACCTGGGCCTAAATTATCTATCTCTCCAATACGGAAGAAAGCGCCTTCATTATTTCTTCTAGCAAAAATTCTTATTTTCCTTACAGGTCCATCAGACATTGTTACAGTCAACTCAAGCTGATTATCAAAACCTTCTAAAAACTCTTGAGCCCCTGCAGTAAATGCCATATGAGTATTACTTGCGGCTATCTGAGAATACATAGAAAGAGCACTTACTTCACCATCGTCATATACATACTGATATGTAAATTGAAAAAGATCTTTCTTTAAATTGTTAGGGATATTATCTACAGTTTGAAACTGAAATGTTATAGGAACTTGAGGAGGCTGCTTGCATACAGTAAGATAAAGCTCTGCACTAGCGGCTGTATTTATACTAGGGCTATAACCCCCTTCTAAAGCTCGTGTAGCGTTTATCTTTCGTGGCTCATTCCTATTGTCCGTAAAGTACAAAAGGTGCTCACCAAATTGATTTATTACTACATCAGCTTTTACAAAGTCTAAGTAGTTGAAGTTTAGAATGCTATTCTCATAAACCTTATAGTAAGTGTTAGTGGTATGCTTATACTGATATATACCGTGATTGCCAGCTAAGTTCCATAAAAAAAAGTAAATACATTTACCTTTTTCACTAGCAACAGATCCTATAATAGTATTGATACCTGCTGCTCCTACACCTGAAGGTATAGCATCAGAAGTTGAATTTGCAGCTATAGCTGTGTTACCAAGGATATTTTTTAATATACCTTGATCTCCATCAGACTCATGAGATACACGCACGTTAAGTGCGTCTGACATTTCTATACCTTTAATAAGCCTAGCGTCCTCATCTTTATTGAGGTACTGCGGTATGAGTTTATCAATAGCCATTAATACTTAGGTGCTTGTTTAAAGTTCTTACGAATAGTTTTAAGAGCCTCCTCTTTGCTAAATGCTTTTAGTCTAGCGTTAGCTTTTCTACGCTCGTTATAGTACTCTGAGCGTGCCCTAGCCTTTTCAGCCATAGGAACACTGCTTTTCCTTTCTATAATTTTGTAGTATATATATGATCGTAAAGCTTCCTCTGCCTCTATATGTACAGTAGGGTTTACAGATCTAGCTTCGTCAGCAATATATTCTATAACAATTTCGTTAACGCTACTGTTAGAAGAAAACTCTATTCTGTTTTGATCAAGGTTAAGTCTATACTCTCCCTCGTAAAAGCCTCCGCCTAAACCGTAGATCTGACCTATATTGTTTTGATATATGTAATTAGAAAACACAATAAAATCGTCAGCGCCGAATACACCACCAGCAGCTATACTGCTTTTAGAATCTACTCTATCAAAAACTCCGTCTCCATCGCTATCGATAGAGTTTCCTGCTGCATCAGTTCTATAAGCTTGAGAGTAGTTTATGTTTTTGTTTTCCCCAAAGACATGTACAAGTCCGTCGCTACCTACGATACCTACCTTTACTAAACTCACAAAGTCGTCAGGCAAATCAACAGTATTGTTTGTGCCTGCTGAAAGCTTTATAGAGCGTACTCTTTGCAACAGATCGAAACCCATTTCTCTAATACCACGCAAAGCATAGTTATGGATAAGAGTATCCGAAGCGTTATTTGCATAATCGTCACCCTCTAGTGTAAGAACAAAGTCATTAACTACTTGATCTACTGTAACTAAATTTCTTGCCATCTCTTATCGTCTTTGTTGTGTTTGTTGTCCTCCTGTAGCGTATGCATATACGTTACTGTCACGAAGGTTTACTCCTATAAGTTTACCCATCTCTAAAACTAACTCAGAGGTGTAGTGTTCTGGTAACTCAAAGTCTACCGATGTTGATGCTTCGTAAGTTTCTTTACCATTTGATAAAGTAAATCCAAACCTAGGAAGAGCAACAGTTTTTGCATTAGTACGAGGATCTAACCCTTCTGGCTGCTTGTAGTATCGCATTGTAATTCTGTTTACGCTTGTCGGGAATACAGTGATTGTATCCCTTACAAGCGCAACAGGCTTTGACTTAGTAGGGGCAGAGAGGCTACTTAAAAGTATTCTGTCAATCTTTTCTTCGTCATACACCGAATCTATCATAACAGAGTTTGTTACGTCGAGAAGGACATCACCAAACGTCTTAAGGCTAATCAGTCTAGCAAAGTCGTCAGGCTTAGCAAACGATCCACTTGCTTTTGTGATGTTTGTCTGTACAGAAAAAACAGCGAGGTCTTCCTTAATCTGTTTACTTCTAGACTTATCCCTTGCAGGATCTACGTTTCTTTTACGTAGAGCCTCTACATTAGTAAGCTCTTGAAACAGCCTGTTAAAAATATTCTGTTGTGCTATAGGAGCAAAAGAGTTGAACTCTGTAGGAGTAACAAACCCTCGCTCATCTTTGTTAGCTAAATCGCTTAATGCGTTGTATACCTCTCTTACGCTTGCCATTACATTTATAGTTGTATGGCAAATATAAGAAAAAGGGAGCAGTGCCCCCTTTTCCCATTAGCTATGAAGAAATGAAATGTATTTAAGCAATCTCTTCGAGTTGCCTGTTTATTTCATTAAGAACAGATGAGCCCTTGTCTGTTAAACAAAAGCGTGTCATGGTATCAATTGCATCCTGTCCTACAGGAACCGAAACTACGAGTTTTCCTGTATCTGACCAAACAATTACTCCCTTTTTTTCTGATATGATCTGGAAGTCCATCGCTTGCATAACGCTAGTTCGTGCGTGAACAAGTGGATTGTCAAACATCTCGATAAACTTTTGTGGGGATTTGCGAGCATACATAACCAAAGCTCTTTTCACCTGTAGGTCTTGTTGATCTGTATTGATGTTTAAAGACATCGCTACAGGCAGCAACTCCTCTATAGGTCTAGCTTTAATTAGTGATATAGCGTCGTGCACTAAGAACTCGTTATCTATGTCCTTTTGATAGTTTACTTTATTGTCAACAAGTCTAAATGAACCTCCACCGTTTGCGGCATTATCTGGGTGCTTATCTAAATACTCTCTAAGAGAGGGTTGATCGTAAGGAACAACTAGCATTTTATTTCTAAAAATAACGTGCTCTCTAACAGCTTGATCTGATTGTTCGTCTACATAAATAGATGCCTCTCCTGGACAGTATCTAATTGCTCTCCTTTGACCTGTTTCATCATCAAATACAGTAAGCTTGTTTGCTCTGAGTTTAAAAAATATACCACCTCTTTTTCCTAACGTTTCATAAAGTCTAGGTAGCTTTTCGGTGTCAGGTATATTTCTTTTTATTGTAGACTTTTTAGCTTTTACAGCTTTTTTTGGCGCTGCCTCTGGAGCAGGGCTAGTCTCTTTGCGAGCTATAGGACGGCCTCGCTGTACCGTGGTTTTTTCTTGTGTCATAATTAAATCGTATTAAATTGAAGGGAAAGTGGGGAGAGCAATTCCCTCCCCCTTTCTTATGTAGTATAAAAAGATATTATCCTGCGTCAACCAATGTGATTGCTCCTACAGATTCAATATCAGAATGTACGTATTCACCAGTAACATCATCACCAACAACAATAAAATGAGTTCTAGCTTTTGCAAAGGCTTCAGTAATTCCTTTCCAAACATCTTTAGCATTATTGTCTGTTGTAATGTTAATAGAGATTAAATCAAAATTCGCATCGTCACCAGCGGTGTCGTTTTGAAGTGATTCAAAAACCATAGTAAATGCATCCTCATCTGCAGCAGCGTCCATGTCGCCAGCAGTACCCATAGAGAATCCTCTAAATGCGCTTAGTGGATAACAAACAGAGTCTTGCCCTTGATCATCATCAGCAGCTGTATCCGCTGTTCTAAAGTATAGATATTTTTCCATTTTTTCTAGTAATTAAAAGATTAAACAGTACCTTGAATAAGAACGTGCTGGTTAGCAGCTCTTGTTACTAGACAACACTCTGAACGGTAGTGGAACTTAGCGATATCTGTTGTATCGTTAGTGAATCCAAGAACGCCACCACCAGTTACCCAGTGCTCCATCTCACGATCATAACCGCCAGCAGACTTATAGTTCATCTCTAGAGCAGGAGCTCTTTCACCTGAACGTGGATCTACTACGTTAGCAAGAGGAATCATCACACCAGCAGCTAGTCTGTTGTGAACGTCGTCGCTACCAAGAAGTGTTGGATCGTTAAGAAGCTTGAAGCTGTTCTTGTGGAACGTGTATCCGCCACGAGAGAAAGACTTAAACCCAAGGTTTAGAGCCATGTCTCTGTCGTTGTTGAAAGCTCCAAAGCTTGCAGCAACACCTGCAGTAACGTTAGCACCAGCACCAGCACCAGCAACCATATCGTCAAGAAGAAGGTCTTGGCGAGTAGCTGAGTAAACAGCGTATTCAGCAGGACATCCGTTCTTATCCATCTCCTTAATTAGAGCATCTAGGTCAGCAAGACCGTTGCTTCCAAGAAGATCTGAAGTTACCATACCACGATCTTCTAGTGCTGAGAAGTATCCCTCAGTACCTTCAATATCAGTAATATCTCCAGTGTTAGTTACCTTTTGTCCAAGAAGCATTACCATCTCACGCTTATCCATAAAACGCTGACGAGTGTCTGACTCTCCTTTGATGTAGTAACGCATATCTCCACCACCTACATCGATATAGCCGATGTTAGTAGCTTGTGATCCAGAAACTTCGTATGACTCCTTTACGATAGCGTAAGGGTTAGTTCTCTTAACAACATTAGACTCTAAGAAATTAGAAGGCTGATCTGTTCCTTGAGCGAACATATTACCGATAATCGGCATGTCAACAACAGCATCGTCAGCTAAAGCAACAGTTGCTGCAGTTAATGGTGTGCACTTAAAAGCAGTTGCTGAACCAGAAGGAGATGCGTCAGTAACTAATAGACGGTCAACACCATTTAATAAAAGGATGTCTCCATTACGAACAACCTTTTGAAGTGAAGAACTATTGTCAGCGTCTGTAAAAGATCCGCCAGAAGCTTCAACGTCTTGAACACCATCAAAATCAAGAACGTCGTGATCACCAACAGAAAGAGCTCCGTTAAGAACTGCTCTTTGAACTTGGTGTAGACGAGCTTCCTCGAAATACTGAACACTATCTGCAGTCCCATTAGACTTGATAGCTCCAGTCATTTGTAAAAATCCAGAAATGCCTTGATTACCAAAAGTCTTTGATAATTTAGCACGTACGTCTGGGGCGTTAACTTCTTTGATGAAGTCGTATAGAGACGTATACTTTATAGGGCTTCCTAAGTTGTAAGCGTTATAGTTAACACCTTTAGGAGCACTACCAAAAGTAAACTCTCTACCTGAGCTTTGTGTAATAGCCATGATTTACAATTTTTGTAGTTATACTTTAAATGTCATGCCAGTACTACCTCCGAGTGCGTTTAATAATTGTTCTTCAAGTTTATTTCTTTGATCTGGTTGTTGATTGACATTTGGTCTGCTTGCGTCAACATTAGCTGCTTGTGCTACAACACCTTTTCTCCCATCACTCAATCCTTGATTATAGATTGACGATACGATACTATCTATGTTGTCTACAAGAGCCCTGTGTGCATTTAGCTTATCAAAGTTCCAATCTCCAGAATCACTTACGTAATCGTTGAAGTACTCATCAAGCTTTGAGTTTTTTTGTACAAGCTGCTTTCTGTAGTTGTCGTCAATACCAAACTTAAACGTTTCGTTTCCTGGTAGATCAAACTCTAGATAACCGAAGTTATTTGTTCTAGCAGACATGTTCTTAACCCAATCCTCGTCGATAGGACTATCCATGTCGCTCGTTTCTACTACAGGGGCTTCATATGAAGATCTTAATTCTGTAATAGATTTACGAGCTTTTTCCGCATCCATCTTAAGCTGAAGCTTAGACAACTTTATTTCATCTTCACTGTGGTAATCCTGGTCTAGCTTGTACTTGTTTTTAAGTAACAGAGCTACATCGTCAGATGTAAGACTAGGGTTTTCAGCGGAAACTTGCAAACGCACTAAGGACATCTCATCCATTTCGGATGGATCTAATGATTGGTATCTATACCACTCCTCTGGTGATCTACCAGTTTCTACGACGAACTTGTTGATCGCTGCTACACGCTCATCAATTTCTACGGGTTTATAAGAAATAGCTTCAGAAATAGAATCAAAACTATCGAAGTCTTTACCCAGCCTTTCGCTTAGGAATTGAAGAACCTCTTGGTCTACATTTATATCTTCTGCTTTCGCTTCTTGTTGCACAGGCTGTTCTGCCTGTGGAGTTTCTACCTGTTGAACTTCTGGTTGAGGTTCTGGGGTAGGTGCTGAAACCTCGGCGTCAGGTTGTGCCTGAACCTCGGTTTCTTGTGGCTCCTGCGTAGGAGCTTCTTGCGTAGGTAGCTCATCGCTAATAGCGAAGCCAGCTGACGCCATTGCTTCTTCTAACTCTTTATTCATATTACATTAAATTTATTTATATACGTTTTAGTACTCTACGTGGAATACTATTCTAAGATCGTCTGTTGCAGTAAAGTTTAAAGTACCTACATCTAAACCTGCTACATAGCAAGTGTTTCCTACACCTGTACTCATATCACCTTGCAATACAATTCCTAGATCTCCAATATTCATATTACCTACAGCCAAAGTGTTTTCTGCCCTGTGGCCTATCATGAATCTTACTTTAGGGATTTCATTATTCATTGCATCCGCCTCATCAGTAAGCTTGCATAACCCTAAAAATTTATTTTTAACAAAATTAGGTGCAGTAATATCTGCTGCCGCATGGGCTGTTCCTAAATCACCTCCACTATTATCTTTAAAAAACAAAAGATGCATTGAGTCTCCATCAACTGTTGTCGGAGCAGCCGTTCCATCCTGATCACCTACGTAAGCAAAGACACTTAAAAGTTTACAATGCTTGGCAGGTAGACTTATTGCTGTTAAGTTAAAAACAACATCTTTAGCCGTGTGCGCTCCTGCTACTACTGTTGGTTGTATTTCTATTGTTGCAAATCCCATAGTTTCTTAATTTTTAAACAGACCAGAATCCGTATTCTACAGATGTCGCTCCTCCGTATGATTCAGCTGTAATAGCTAAAGCGTTATACAGTGGGAAGAAAGCAAACTCTCCGACTCTAATTTTAAAGACTACGTTACCATCAATCTTTACTTGTAAAAAGTCCGTGCTGTTAGCACCAGAAACAACTTTTATATATGCATATGAAAAAGCGCTGTTTGAATCAATCAATGCTTGCGCAGAGCCTGTAGCAATACTTTTTCTAGCAATATCAACTGTGGGGGCTGTTACAGTTAAATTAGTAGTCACAGAAAAACTCAGAGTATCTGATGAAGTATCTGAACTTGAAAATGATAAAGTCGGTGTTAATGTCGCCATCTTATTTTAATTTCTTCTTTTATATAGTGCAAATATAGGGAATCTAGGAAATCTTATTTTTTACCGTATGTCTTCTTCTGACTCTTCGGTGGACGCTTACTGTGCCCTCCTGCTTTCCATAAAAATCTATTAGCCCAATATGCGGC
>LUMR01000013.1_pt1 | contig 58679 bp, 63 predicted proteins | sample 730041 | NCBI WGS metagenome assembly LUMR01 (sample SAMN03860258, study PRJNA289734) | marine metagenome | biome: seawater column; feature: ocean; material: water; isolation source: Red Sea water column Station 12 - depth 10m | place: Saudi Arabia: Red Sea | collected 2011-10-15 | depth 10 m | reverse complement strand
GACTAATACAGATTGTGGCCGAGGAGACATTAGCTTAGATCAAATTGACAATTATATAAAGAATGGAGGTTTTTGGAGTGAAAAAATCCCCGACGAAGCCAAATATTATAAACCATGGAATAAAGCATATCAAAAGTGGGCTGTTGAAATGGGTTTCTACGATAAAGAAGAACCTTTTGTCTTTCAAATCTATTTAGAACCACTAGCAAAGTTGCAAAATTACCAGCAATTGCCAGATAATTTGAAACCTCAGAAGCATTTGTTTAAAAGAATTGACGAAAAAATGGATCCATTACCAATTTGGTGGTCAAATCATGATCCAAAAAAAGTCAAACAATATCCAATACATGCAATTACACAGAGACCCGCAGCGATGTATCATAGTTGGGGCAGTCAGAATGTTTGGTTGAGACAAATTCATGGTTCTAACAAATTATTTGTGTCTAAAGGTATTTGGAAAGAAAAGAATTTCAAAGATGGAGACTGGGCAAGATTGACGTCGGAAAATTCATCAATAGTTGTTCCGGTTGCGCTTATGAAGAGCCAGAATGAAGATACGGTATGGACATGGAACGCAATTGGCAAAAGAAAAGGATCTTGGGCTCTAGATGAAAATGTGGAGGAGGCTAATGAAGGTTTTATAATAAATCACCTCATTTCTGATCTCTTGCCCAAGAATGATAGCGGCTACAGATATAGTAATTCTGATCCTATTACTGGACAAGCTGCATGGTATGACCTATTGGTTAACATTGAGAAGGTGGACAACCCCAGTAAGGTATCTCTCCCGCAGTTTCCAGTATTGAGCTCTCCTGTAAATGTTGGGGTAGATAAAAAGAAATGAGTAAGAATTGACAAAATTACCTAAATGCGAAGATAAAAAATTAGGGCTTTTAATTGATCTTGACACTTGTGTTGGGTGCCACGCGTGCGTTATCAGCTGCAAAGGTTGGAACACAGAAAATTATGGGGCACCTTTATCGGATGAAAATGCTTTTGGCGCGGAACCTGTTGGATCATTTCTGAACCGGGTTCATTCTTATGAAATTACGCCAGCTGATAAACCCGCTCATTTAGTGCACTTTCCAAAATCTTGTTTACATTGTGACAATGCTCCCTGTGTTACTGTGTGCCCCACGGGAGCCAGTTACAAAAGAGTTGAAGATGGGATTGTACTGGTAAATGAAAGTGACTGCATCGGATGTGGATTGTGCGCTTGGGCGTGTCCTTATGGTGCTCGAGAAATGGACCCCGTTGAGAAAGTAATGAAAAAGTGCACTTTATGTGTAGATAGAATTTATAATGAAAATTTGCCTGTAGAAGATCAAATACCGTCTTGCGTGAGAACTTGCCCTGCTGGGGCAAGGCACTTTGGTGATTTAGGAGATCCCAATAGTAGTGTTAGTAAGCTAGTGGAGGACCGAGGTGGAGTTGATCTAATGCCTGAACAAGGAACTCTTCCTGTTAATAAATACTTGCCTCCTAGGCCTAAAAATCAAATGGACGATACAGATATTTTAGCTCCCTACCTAGAACCTGTAGCCGATGAGCCCGATGGTTTTTTCAAATGGCTCGATAAAGCTTTGGAGTCAATTTAAGATGCATCCAGCTCCATCAGTTATTATTTTTACTACTTTGTCAGGATTAGGTTTTGGATTGTTGGCATTTCTTTGCTTAGGATATCCAAGCATGGGAGGGTTAGTTGGTTTTGTTTTTTTCGCAATTGGTTTTGGTCTTGCTATCGGCGGTCTTTTGTCATCGACTTTTCATCTAGGTCACCCTGAAAGAGCACTAAAGGCATTTTCACAGTGGAAATCAAGTTGGTTAAGTCGTGAAGCATGGCTTGCTTTGTTTGCTCTTGCACTGTCCGGCATATATGCTCTTGGTCGCATATTTTTTGACATTAACTTGATATCCATCGGAATATTGTCTGCCATTTTTTGTTTTGCGACAGTTTTTTCCACCTCAATGATTTATGCCCAATTAAAGACAGTTCCACGCTGGAATTCAGGAATAACACCAATAACCTTTCTTACATTTTCGATTGCAGGCGGGGCATTGTTAGCAGGGCAAATTTCTATAGCACTCCCATTACTGGCTCTATCCGGAGTAATTCAGATCTTTTGTTGGATATCTGGAGATAAGGCATTTGCAAAATCAGGTACGAACCTGGCTACGGCAACTAGATTGACATCAAATCAAAACGAAATACGGTCGTTTGAGTCCCCTCATACTGGTACTAATTATCTCTTGCAGGAATTTGTTTATAAAGTAGGACGAAAACACGGCGCAAAGTTGCGTATAATAGGGATTATACTTGCTTTTGGTATGCCAATAATTTTCTTATCTATCCCATTTTCCCACTTCATGGCGTTACTGGCCGTCATTTCTCACGTAGTTGGGGTTTTTATAATTCGCTGGTTATTTTTTGCACAGGCTGAACATGTTGTAGGCCTGTATTATGGCAAACGTTAGAACTGACGTCGACAAACATTATAATTTGGCACATAAAATAAAAAAACCCGTGCTCAGTACACAGGTTTTAAATTGTTTATAAGTCTAATGAAATTTTGTTTGCACTTCCGAAATCGCATCTTCAGTCAGTTTGTCAGCGATATCTGAAGACATTTGACTGCTTAGGATTTCTGTTGCTGCAGCAACAGCCACGTTAATCGCTGCGTCCCTAACTTCGCGCTCCGCTGCCGACTGCGCAGAAGCAATCTTTTCTTCCGCCGCGCTCATTCGACGCTGAACAGATTTTTCAAGGTCAATTTTTGCTTGTTCTGCAGCTGCTTTAGCTTCATTTTTAGCATCTTCTACGATACGGGCAGCCTGCTCACTAACTTCTTTTTGTTTACGCTCATAAGAAGCAAGAATTGTTTGAGCCTCTTCTCTTAATGCTCTAGCTTCATCCAATTCAGTCTTAATAGACGCCGCCCGCTGGTCCAGCATTTTACCAAGCATTGAGGGCACTTTCAGGTAAATCAAAACTAGGCCAAACAAAATAAAACTTATTAAAACAACAAAATCTGTATTTCGAAGAGAAAAGAATGGACCAGAAGCTGCCAATACAGGGCTCGCAAATATAAGCAATATTCCAGGAACTACTATGTTTCTCACCATTCCCATTAACCTTTCATTTTCGCGTTAACCACAGATGTTAAAGTTTTGGTGTCCACCTTGCCACCAAGGACCTTAACCAATTCAGATGTGATATCTTTCGCAACCGACTTAACGTTAACAAGAGCATCTTTTCTAATTTCAGCAATTGCTTCTTCACTGGCAGAAGCCTTGACAGAAATATCTGCGTCAGCCTTTTCAATAGCAACATCAAGCTCTTGTTTAATTTCAGCTTTGGCTGACTCTATTATTTTAGAGGCTTCCAATCGCGCGTCTTCAAGAGCTTTCTTATATGCTTCTTCTGCTTGTTCTGCTTCTGACTTCAAATTTTCCGCAGCTGCTAGATCGTTTGTAATTGTGCCTTGTCTTTCAGATAGGACTGCCGAAATTCTGGGAAGTGCTAATCGTGAAAGAACAAAAAATATTGCTACCAATGTGACCACTAACCAGAATATCTGATTACTTGCCCAATCAGTACATAACTGAGGCATACCGATTGCACTTCCATAGCTATCAATACAAGTGCTCATAGAAACATCACTCTTAGTTGCCATATCTTACTCCTTAATGACCAAGTTAAGTTGAGGTAATCTTCAATTAAAGACAACCTCATCTTTCAAGGCATTCTTCTAATCGCAGCTTATACAGCAAACATTAGCAGAAGGGCGACTAGAAATGAGAAGATACCCAGAGCTTCAGCAAAAGCAATACCAATAAACATTGTTGCCGTTTGTCCAGCTGCAGCAGAAGGGTTTCGAAGTGCCCCTGCTATAAAGTTTCCTACCACGTGACCAACGCCAACTGCAGCGCCACCCATACCCGTACAGGCTAGACCCGCTCCGATGTATGCACCCATTTGTACAATATCGCCTTCCATTCGAATTCTCCTTAATTATTAATTTTCAATGATGTGGATGAAGAGCGTCTTTCAAATAGACGCAAGTTAAAATAGCAAACACGTATGCTTGAATGAATGAAACTAATGTCTCTAGAGCATACATTGCAGTAATAGCAACGACAGAAAGTGGCGATATCAGCGCTACTCCTGCAAATGCTGCAAATACTTTGATGACTGCGTGACCTGCCATCATGTTTCCAGCAAGTCGGATAGAATGACTTACGGGTCTCACAAAGTACGAGATGATTTCAATAAGTGCTAATGCAGGTCTTAGTGCTAATGGGGCTGACGAGATCCAAAAAAGAGATAAAAATCCTATGCCATTCTTGGCGAACCCTATTATTGTCACCGATAAAAAAACCACCATCGCCATGACTGCTGTTACGGCGATGTGAGATGTCGTTGTGAAGGACATCGGTAACAAGCCCAAAAAGTTAGACAGTACGATGAACATGAAAAGCGTCATGATATATGGAAAATAAGGAACAGCGTCTTTACCTGCTACGTCTTCCACCATTTTGTGAACAAAACCGTAAGCTAATTCACCTATAGATTGAGCCCGAGAGGGTACCAAAGCCCGCTTCGAAGTGCCAACCACCATAATCAATATCAAAGCAACAACAGATAAAGCCATCCAAAGAGTGACATTGGTGACTGTGTACCAGTGTACTGGACCTGCACCAAACAGCGGTTCGACAATAAACTGATCCATAGGGTGAAAGACTAAACCTTCATCTTTTGCGTCAGCGCTGTTAGCCATCTATGTTATCCTCTTCCGTACTGTCCTGAGCAGACAATTCTTTTTTCTGCAGCTCGCGTGCCGATCTCATCATGGTTTTAACACCGGCCGCGAACCCAAACAGTGTTAATATCAGTATGAAAACTGGTTTTGTATTAAATAGAAAATCCAGTCCATACCCCAAACCGAAGCCTATAAAAACTCCAGCCGTTAATTCAATTATCATTCTCCAACCGACTTCGGCAGCAGAAAACTTGTTTTGTACTGGCTGGTCAGGCTCAACCGCTTTTTTTGCTGCGGCTATCTTTTCTTCTAAAGATTTAAGAGGATTTTTAGCGTCACCCTCACCCATACTTTAGCCCCGTAAAAACAATCCGGTTTTAAAAAGTTATGACCAATTAGTCAATAATGATATCTAAAACAAAGAAAATATAAGGTATTGTTTTATATATATTTTTTAAAAAAAATTTTTTCCATATCTGCTAGTTGATAAAATTTGTAGCGAATTCTATTATTCAACTATTTGGTTGAATAAAGTATTTTCATTATGGTCCATAAGCTAAATCAAATATTTTCGGCCCTGGCTGATCCAACTAGACGAGATATTCTCATAATGCTCCTAGAAGATGATATGGCGGTTACCGACATAGCAGAACCTTTTGAAATGTCGCTAGCTGCAATCTCAAAACATTTAATTGTTTTAAGTAAAGCTGGATTAGTTGTGCAAGAACGCCGGGGAAGAGTAAAGTGGTGTAAGTTAGACCCGGAAGCCATGCATGCTGCTTTTGTTTGGATACAAACCTTTGGACAACTTGACCCCATCAATTTGGATACATTTGAAGAATTTTTAGAAAAAGAAAAGTTATTGAACAATTCTGAGTCAATTTAATTTTATTGTGATCATTTAGTGTCAGTTCTTGACAGAAGTAGAAAAGCCGTGTTTATAGCGGTCAAATTTCAGCGGAAGTATAATCTTCCGGTCCTTAACAGTTGGATCGCCCCCCGTCAGCGAGTTTCGCCCACGGGGGTAAGTGGGTTTAAAAGAAACTGAAGGGATTGGCCTAACTGAACTAGATTGGACTTAAGGAGTTTGATTTGTTTGAAAGTTTATCAGAGCGGCTTTCCGGTGTTTTTGATCGGCTAACTAAACAAGGTGCTCTATCCGAAGATGATGTAAAAACGGCTCTTCGAGAAGTTAGAGTAGCTCTTTTAGAAGCTGATGTTTCTCTTTCTGTTGCGAGAGATTTCATAAAAGCAGTACAAGAAAAAGCAACAGGCCAAACAGTAACAAAATCAGTCACACCCGGACAGCAAGTTGTAAAAATTGTACACGATGAACTTGTTTATTTTTTAGCAGGAGAAGAGGATCCTGAAAAACTCAAAATTGATAATCCACCTGCACCTATTCTAATGGTAGGCCTTCAGGGCTCAGGAAAAACGACGACTTCAGCAAAATTAGCAAACAGATTTAAGCAAAAAGATGGGAAAAAGGTTTTAATGGCTTCATTGGACGTAAATCGTCCAGCTGCTATGGAGCAACTCCAAATTCTCGGCTCTCAAATCGGAGTTGATACTCTGCCTATCGTTAAAGGGGAAGATCCCTTGGCGATAGCAAAAAGAGCAAAGACACAAGCCTCTTTGGGAGGATATGATATCTATATTTTAGATACTGCTGGTCGCCTGCATATCGATCAAGAATTAATCGCCCAAGCTGCAGCCGTTAGAGATGTTGCCAATCCTAGGGAAACACTTTTGGTTGTTGATGGTTTAACGGGGCAGGATGCGGTCAACGTTGCTACCGAATTTGATGACAAAATTGGAGTTAGTGGCGTTGTTCTAACACGAATGGACGGTGATGGCAGGGGCGGCGCAGCTTTATCAATGCGAGCGGTCACTGGCAAACCAATACGATTTGTTGGTGTTGGCGAAAAAATAGATGCTCTTGAAACATTCGAACCGGAGAGGGTTGCCGGGCGCATCCTCGGTATGGGCGATATAGTTTCCCTAGTTGAAAAAGCACAGGAGACGATTGAGGCAGAACAAGCCCAAAAAATGATGAAGCGCTTTCAAAAGGGCCAGTTCAATATGAATGATCTCAGAACACAGCTCGAGCAAATGATGAAAATGGGTGGTGTTGAAAGTATAATGGGTATGATGCCCGGCATGGGAAAAATGGCCAAACAAGCCTCTGAGATGGGCATGGATGACTCGGTTTTTAAAAAACAAATTGCATTGATAAATTCAATGACTAAACGAGAACGTGCAAACCCCCAAATTTTACAGGCAAGTAGGAAAAAAAGAATAGCTTCTGGTGCAGGAATGGAAGTTAGCGATTTAAATAAATTGCTCAAAATGCAGAGGCAGATGTCCGATGTTATGAAAAAAATGGGCAAAGGTGGGATGCTCAAACAGGCCATGAGAGGCATGTTTGGTAAAGGAATGCCAGATCCTAGCGAGTTATCGGGAAAACTTGACTCAAAGGCGCTGCAAAAGGCAGCAAAAGATCTTGGAAATATGTCACCAAACAATATTCCTGGGGGACTTTCAGGCTTAGGCGGTGGGCAGCTTCCCCCAGGACTGTCCGGATTTGGCAAAAAGAAATGACCTTAACAAATGCTCCTATATTAGAGTCAGAGAACTTGATACTCCGCGGACCTGAAAAAAAGGATGCTGAAAAGGTCATTTCTTTTCTTATAGACGAAAGTCGCTCTTGGGGTTTTGGATCGTCGCCTGATCGTAGCGATGCTTGGCGCTGGTTTTCAACTAATGTTGGCCATTGGCATTGGCATGGGTATGGATATTTTATAATTGAAACAAATGTTGGTGAAGTTGCTGGACTAAGTGGCATATGGAATCCTGATGGTTGGCCCGAGCCAGAAGTGGGTTGGGCAGTTTTTGATAGTTTCGAAGGAAAATCAATTGCTTATGAAGCAGCCTGTAGAGCCCGACGATGGGCCTACGACGAACTTGAATTCACAACGCTTACGAGTGGCATAGTACCAAATAATCAACGCTCTATTAATTTAGCAAAGCGTATGGGTGCTTATTTTGAACGCAGTTATACAAATTTATTTATGGGCGAAGAAATGCTCTTTCGTCATCCTAAACCCCATGAGTTACACAAATGATTTTTTCACGAATTCAGCGTAAAAGATTTGATTTTCTGAGGAGGCTTTCGAATGGCTAAATTATCACAAACAGTCTTAGATATTCTTCGTGACCACAGAGATAGTATAGATCGGCTTGACGCGATTTTAGTTTATACACTTGGGGAACGTTTCAGACATTTCAAGACTGGAAAGTCTTGCAGATGAAGCAGATTTAGATCCAAAATTCGCAAAAAATTTACTGAACTTTATTATTCAGGAAGTAATTCAACATCATAAAAAACACCAACTTTGAGGCACATGCCTGAAAAGCCATTCAAAAAGGAGAATTAAAAATGGCCATGAAAATACGTCTTGCCAGAGGCGGCAGCAAAAAACGTCCATTTTATCGGATTGTCGCAGCAGATAGCAGAATGCCACGCGATGGTAGATATATAGAAAGGCTGGGGACATATAATCCACTATTGCCAAAAGATAGTGAAGAACGGGTAAAAATGAATATTGAGCGTATCCAATATTGGATCAGTGAAGGCGCTCAGGTTACTGATCGTGTGTCACGTTTTTTGGAAGCCGCAGGGATTTTAGACAAAAAGACAAGAAACAATCCTAAAAAAGCGCTTCCAGGCCAAAAGGCACAAGATCGGGCTGAAGAAAAGTTAGCTAAGGATAATGACGAAGCGCTAGCAGCCGAGGAAGCACCAGCTGAAGAGGCCGCAGCAGACGAAGCGCCAGCAGCCGAGGAAGCTAAAGGCTAAGCACGTAAACTTTCCAACAATTGCCACTGGGAATATCTGGTAGCAATTGTTGGAAAATACTTTGAATAACCGCAAAAAATTAATACAAAACTAAAATGTTATTCAGACCATTAAGATTGCTTATAATTATTGGCGCAGCTTTTATAGCTGGTATAATATATGAAAAGCAAAAATATAAAGAAATGTGTGGCGAAATTGGTGGAACGTTAACTGAGTCAATCTGTAAAATCCAAATTCAAGATTAGTTTAATTGTTTTATCGAATATCCGAAGTAAGGAATTTTACACATGGCAGAACTCATTTGCGTAGGAGCGATTGCTGGAGCCTTTGGTGTAAAAGGCGAAGTTCGCTTGAAAAGTTTTACAACCTCTCCAGAAGCAATAGCTGATTATGCTCCATTATTTACCGAGAACGGGGACATTCAATACGACGTAGTGATAACAGGTGAAACAAAAAATGGTTTGTCAGCAAGAATGTCTGGAATTATCTCAAAGGAAGAGGCAGATAATTTAAAGGGAACAAAACTATATGCTTCACGAGAAAGTTTTCCCGAACTCCACGAAGATGAGTATTATCATGCAGATTTAATAGGTCTAAGTGTTCAAAATTTAGACGGTACCCATATTGGAAAAGTTAAGTCTGTTCTTAATCATGGCGCATCTGATTTGCTAGAGATCAACACCAAAATATCAAATAAAACAATCTTAATACCATTCACTAGAAAAATTGTTCCAAAAGTTGATATTCAAAAATCACTCGTAATTGTTGACCCACCAGAAGGGCTTTTTTCAAATGACTGAAAAATCCGTATCGCATGGGAGAAAATCTATATCAGTTTCAGCAAAACCTAGAGAGTTGATGACAAAAAACCCACGCCTAACAGATATATGGACAGCGGATGTGATAACGCTATTCCCTGAGTCTTTTCCAGGATTATTAGGTGAAAGCCTAATAGGTAGCGCATTAGCAAAAAAACTTTGGACGCTTCAGACCGTCAATCTGCGAGACTATGGTATTGGCCCACATAAAAAGGTTGATGATACTCCAGCAGGAGGCGGATCTGGATTAGTTATACGTGCAGACGTGTTAGAGCCCGCACTAGAAAAATCAATTTCAAACTACCCGAACGGCAGACCATTAATTTATATGTCTCCAAGAGGGAAACCTTTTGAGCAGAGACATGCCAAAAAATGGGCTGCAGGGCCTGGTGTGATAATTTTATGCGGTAGGTTTGAGGGAATTGATGAGAGAATTCTGGAGAGCTATGATATTGAGGAAATATCCTTGGGTGACTTCGTGATGACCGGTGGGGAAATTGCAGCACAAGCAATCATTGATACTACTGTTCGTTTACTACCTGGCGTTCTCGGCAATCCAGAAAGCATAGTAGATGAGAGCCACACTAGTGGTTTACTAGAGTATCCTCAATATACTAAACCATCTGAATGGAAAAATAAAAAAGTCCCAGAGATTTTATTGTCAGGCCATCATGAAAATATTGCAAAATGGAGATTAAATCAGTCCATAGCTACGACCAAAAAAAACAGGCCTGATCTATGGAAAGCTTGGAATATTTCAAAAAATAAACCAAATTTAAAAGATTAAATTTGGTTAAACCTGGAACTGCGCTCTAAAAAATAAAAACTTGCCATTTATTTATTTTCAATTTAAACGCAGCCCATGCTAACGGTCTGTAAAACAGGCCTGCAGGTTTTTATACTTAGTTTATCACTGATGACAAAAAATAAAATCTGCAGCTAAACAAAAAATTGGTTGCACACTCTGTTGGACTTGTTGAAAAATAGGGATCCAAAGCAAACGTCGGAGCTCTGAACCTTTTAAATATAAGACGGAAAAACCGTGTTTAAAGGAGATTAGCGATGGATATGATCGCACAAATAGAGGCCGAACAAATCGCCTCTTTGAGCAAAGATATACCAGATTTTAAAGCTGGTGATACAATTAAGGTTGGATATAAAGTTACTGAGGGCTCTAGGTCACGCGTTCAAAACTATGAAGGTGTGTGCATCGCTCGGAAGAACGGAAACGGCATTGCGGGTTCCTTTACTGTAAGAAAAATATCATTTGGCGAAGGTGTTGAACGGGTATTTCCTCTATACTCAACCAATATTGAAAGTATTACAGTGGTTCGAAGAGGTCGTGTTCGACGAGCTAAACTTTACTACTTGAGGTCGCGCAGAGGTAAATCTGCAAGAATTGCTGAAGATACTCACTACAAGCCAAAAGCTGAAAAAGAGTAAGGATATAAAATGAAAAAAGATATTCATCCCGATTACCATTTCATAAATGTAAAGCTTACTGATGGCTCTATTGTAAAAATGCGGTCAACATGGGGCAAAGATGGAGAGACTTTATCTTTAGATATTGACCCAACCGCGCACCCAGCATGGACTGGTGGCGGACAACGGTTACTTGACCAAGGCGGTCGAGTATCAAAGTTCAAGAAAAAGTATGAGGGTTTGGGCTTCTAAACTATAAAACTCAAACATTGGATTAGCCGCTCACTTGAGCGGCTTTTTTAATTTTGAATTATTTAGCCCAGATAAGTAAAAAGATCTTAGGGGGCTATAACAATTAATAATCTATTATCACCACTACCCAAATCATCTCCTAGCATTTGGGTTCACGTATCACAGCCAGATCGTTTCCAGGCGGCTGAACTACTATGTGTTTATCTTAAACAGAGGACACTAAACGAATGTTTACTCAGTTACGGCGAAGCATTTAAAAAAAAGCCCAAGGTCTCAGAAAGTTTTCAGCTTATTGGAAAAATTTCAGATCAACTATCGTCACCAAATTTTTTCCAAAAATACGAACCTAAAGTTGTAATTTGTTTAGATGGGCCCCTACCATATCTTTTAAAATCGTGCGTTAAGAAAAAAAAATATTTTGGTATTCTAGCGGATCTGCGATCTGAGAGTTTACCAAAAAGAAAATTCAGGCTAATTCCAAACTTCAAGATGTCTGAATTCAATAACTTTGACATTATCTTTCCAGAAAATGAAAGGATTGCATCTCAGTTATTACGAAGTTCTTTAGAACAAAATAAAATAAAGGGGGTAGGCCTATCACAGTCTTCGCTTGTACCTCAACAATTTCCAGAAGCCGACGATAGTTTGCTCAATCTTCATGGAAGGCCAAAATGGGCAGCCTTAAATATTCAGGAAGACGAAATTGAGGTAGTGCTTAAAGCTCATCAGAAAGTACTAAAAACTGCTCATAGATATTGTCTTACCATTTCATTATCGGACCCCAAGTTTGAAATTAAATTGCAAGAGCTTTGTAATAGATTAGATTTACGTTTAGGAATTTTGGATGAACAGCAAATTTCTGAAGAAGCTGTACAAGTTTATTTTTCGAGGGAATCTGAGGATGCAAACAAGTTAATGCGCTTATCGCCTGTGGTTTTTAATGGGAATACTCTTTCAGAACGAAACAAACAAGAAAATCCGCTGGTTGCCGCAAGTCTATGTTGTGGTATCCTTTATGGAGTAAATACCGGCATCTACTCGGAAGAATATAAGGGACTGACTAATGCGGGCGCTGCAATTCAGATCACAAATAGTAATGAGTTAGCAACTGAGATTAATAAGCTTTATTTGGCAAATAAAGTAGCAGATATGGGAGTAGCCGCACTTGATTTTATTTCTTCAGGAGCTGAAATTACCGATCAAATCGTGGAATTTGTTTTTGATTACTTGAATCACAGAGACTTAATATGAAAACTCCAAAATTTTGGTATGAACCTCCGTCATGGAAAGCATCAATATTTTTGCCATTGGGGTTACTTTATAATTTATTCTCTTCGCTCCGATTAAAATTTGGGACACCCAAAAAATTCAATTGTTTTACTATATGTGTAGGTAACTTAAACATCGGAGGCACAGGTAAAACGCCTGCAACAATAGCTCTCGCCCAACACTTTCAGGCGAGACAACTAAATGTACACATTGTATCCCGTGGATACAAAGGACAGTTTCGAGGAACTTTTTTAGTAAATCCGAAAAAACATAAGTCAGATCAGGTGGGTGATGAACCCCTTTTAATGTCTGAGTTCACACCTGTTTGGGTTTCAAAAAAGAGAAAAAATGGCATTGCAGCGGCTGAGCGAGCTGGTGCACAAATTGTTTTACTAGACGACGGGTACCAAGATCCAAGCATCAATAAAGATTTTTCATTTGTGGTTGTTGATGGAAAGAAAGGCTTTGGGAATAAGAAATGCATACCCGCAGGTCCACTAAGGGAAAATATCAATCAAGGTTTAAAACGATGTGATGCATTAATTATTGTAGGAAAAATAGATTACAAATTTAATGACCTCCCAAAGTCTATTAAGATTATGCATGCGAAATTGGAGCCACTTCAAACCGGCATGGATTGGACAGACGGTAAATATTTAGCATTTGCTGGGATAGCAGACCCTAACAAATTTTTTGCAACTCTTGTTTCACTAGGCGCTAATTTAGTTGATTGCGTAGCATTAAACGATCATCAAAAACTTAACAGGAAAATTTTAAGGCGTTTGGAACGTGACGCATTAACGGCTGAAGCTCAGTTAGTTACCACCGAAAAAGATGCTGTTCGTCTTCCAACCAACTTTCGTAATAAAGTTATTTCAGTACCTGTAAGAATGATATTTGATAACGAAAGTGAACTTGAGCATCTTATAAAAATTTAAAACTAACCTTAAAACTTACTATCATCCTGGCCCAATTTAGGAGAAGGTGCCTGCATTTTTAATTTTGCATCGGAAAACTTAAACGGCGAAGCCACACCACGTACATTTTTAAAATTTAATTCCATCTCACGAGAGATCACTTGTGGATCTTTGAAAACCTCTTCCATTGTGTTGATTGGACCTGCTGGAACGTTTTTGTCTTCACATAGTTTTAAAAGAGTATTCTTTTCCAAAAGCCTTATAGCGGTAGACAGTTTTGAAGTAAGTTGATTACGATTTAAAACTCTCTGTTTATTAGTTACAAAAAGTGGGTTTTGGCTTAGATTTTCTAAGTCTAAGATGCTGCATAGCCTAGCAAACTGACCATCATTTCCAACTGCAATTATTATATGGCCATCAGAACATTCAAAAACTTGGTAGGGGCAAAGATTAGGATGAATATTCCCTACTCTTTCTGGTGAAACACCTGTGCTCATAAAATTCATCGCTTGATTAACCATTACAGAAACTGCACAGTCTAGAAGAGCCATATCAATATGTTGGCCCTGCCCCGTATTATTCCGCATATGAAGCGCGGATAATATTGCCGTAGTTGCATATAAGCCAGTAAATAAGTCTGTCACCGCCACGCCAGCCCTTTGTGGCATTCCGCCGGACTCTCCGGTTATTGACATAAAGCCACTCATTCCTTGAATTATATAGTCATAGCCAGCTCTGTGAGCATATGGCCCAGTCTGTCCAAAACCAGTTATCGAACAATAAATTAAAGCTGGATTAATAGATTTAACACTTTCGTAATCAAACCCATATTTTTTTAACCCCCCAACTTTAAAATTTTCAACTAGGATATCTGAAGAAATAATTAATTCTTTCAAGCGCTGTTGATCATCCTCATTTGTTAAATCAATAATAATGCTTGCTTTTCCCCTATTACACGAGTGAAAATATGCGGCGGAGCTTTCTCCATCATGATCTATAAAAGGTGGACCCCAGCCTCTCGTATCATCACCATTTCGAGCTTCAACTTTAATGACTTCTGCGCCCAAATCAGCGAGAGTTTGCCCTGCAAAGGGCCCAGCTAAAATACGAGCCAGCTCTACAATACGCAGACCTTCTAAGGGTGCTTTCATGATTTCTCTAAAATCTCGTCTAAAATTTCTTTCAATTGTTCATAGCTTTGGTTGGAATGCTTTTCACCATTTATTAAAAACGTTGGGGTAGATTTTATTCCATCTCTTTTAGCATTTTCACTGTACCACTCGACTAAAGCCCTTAGCTTCCCACTATCTTGTAGGCAGGAATTTAGCTTCTCTTCATCTAGCCCAGCCAAAAGACCAATTTTTCTCAATTTGCTAACAATCGCTATATCGCTTTCCGCACGAGCCCAATCTGACTGTTTTCGATATATCTGATCAGTCATTCCAAAAAACTTTTCAGGACCAGCACATCGAGCAATCATTGATGCCCACATACCGTACTTATCAAAATACACCTCTCGATAAATGAACTTAACGAGCCCTTTATCAATATAATTAGCTTTTAATTCTGGATACACGTCAGAATGAAATTTTGCACAATGAGGACATGTGAAAGATGCATATTCGATCATTTCAACGGAAGCATCCTGGTCACCTTGCGTCATTTCGATAATATGCCCGCTATTTTCTGAAGTTTCTTCTGCATTTGCTGAGTAGGGAAGGTCAAATTCAATTTGTTGCCCTTTTGAGTTACTGAATTGTAAGAAATAGACAGCTCCAAAAATTAGCAGAAATACCGACAAAAGTGATGATAACTTACGCATTATGTTTACCTTTCAGACGAAGAACTATTCTCTAACTTTGTAAATACATTAATCGCCAGTTCTTCAAGGGCTTGCCGGAGGTTTTTATCACCAACTTCCTTTAATGCATTCTCAACGCTAGCAGAAATTTCAGTATTACTTGTTTGTTGTTTCGAGCTAATACCCTCAGAAATTTTATTTTTTTTAATTACAGCAATTGGCGATGACTGGGTTATTCTAATTTTATGAACGGCATTATAACCATAAACAGCATTTATCTTATTACGCATAAACTCTTTTTGCATCTCCAGAATAAGTGCGTTCGATCCAGAAGTTAGAACTGTTAGTGTCGCCCCTAAACCATCAGTTTTATAACTCACTTTGGTGGGCACCGATATAGATGCGATTTCTTCTCCGACAATCTCACTCCAGTGCGTCAAAACGCGAGATTGAGCAAAACCTCTTGATTCACTAGCTTTTTGAATATTTTTCTTCAATAAGACTGATGCTTTTTTAAATCCATGTTTTTGCATTTCTATTTTATAGTATACCTCTTGCTTGCCGACTTATTTGCAGGAAACTAATGGATAAGCTGATGAAGGATAGTATAGAAAATAAACCTGATCCAAACAAGTTGCTAGAATGGTACGATTATAATGCCAGAGCAATGCCTTGGCGTGTCCCACCTGAAAAACGCCTCAAGGGTGTATTACCAAACCCCTACCATGTTTGGTTATCTGAAATTATGCTTCAACAAACAACGGTAGCTTCAGTTAAGTCCTATTTCATAAAATTCATAACAAAATGGCCAACAATCTTTGATCTAGCTAACGCTAGAGACGAAGAAATTATGGGAGCTTGGGCAGGACTCGGATACTATGCGAGAGCTCGAAATTTATTGAAGTGCGCTAGAGTTATAGTCAAAGAGAGCGATGGAGAATTCCCCAAGGCCAGTGAGGCATTACTTAAACTGCCTGGCGTTGGCCCATACACAGCTGCTGCAATTGCCTCAATCGCATATGATATTCCTGAAACTGTAGTAGACGGTAATGTCGAAAGAGTTATTTCAAGGATTTTTAATATTCACACAAAATTACCCAAGGCCAAAAAAGAGTTAGCATTTTTAGCAAAACAACTCACACCAACGATTAGATCTGGAGATTATGCTCAAGCGATAATGGATCTAGGCGCAACCATTTGCAAACCCACCAGCCCAAAATGCAACATTTGCCCTTGGGTATATTATTGCGTTTCCAACAAGGCAGGGACTTCTGAATATCTACCTCGAAAGTCAAAAAAACCAATAAAACAAAAACGATATGGAATTGTTTATTTTGTAGAAAGAGTTGATGGAGCAATACTTACTGAAGTAAGGCCAGCAAATGGTCTTCTAGGCGGAATGCTCAGCCTTCCATCCTCTGAATGGGGAACTTCATTTACGGAAGACCCACCGATAGAAGGAACCTGGGAATTAAAAAATGGGCTGATAAAACATACTTTCACGCATTTCCTTTTGAATCTAAGAATTATGCATACCACTTCTGATTTAAATCAACCTCCTAAAAGGGGAAAATTTTTAAGCCTAGATGAATTTAATCCAAACAACTTGCCAACAGTGATGAAAAAGGTATGGAAATTAATTAAATATTGAATTCATTCAATTTGGAACGATATTATTAAGTAGAGAATTATAACCGACCCAATACAAATAAGGAAAATTTATTAGGATAAAATTTGACTTTCTTCCTTCAGTAAAAAACATCAACAGTTTTAATAATGTCTGAAAATTATATGTTACTACCTTTTAAATCTGCAGCACCGTTTTGGTCTTCCATCTTATTTGCAGTATCTTTGTGGTTCTCTTTCTTTTTACAGGGATGGGCAATTTTATTTGTCCCAATATTAACGCTCTTGATCTTACCATTGGTCGATCAATACGTCGGATTACGGGTTGAAAATTTAGAACCAGATATCGAAGAGTCTCGCCTTTTTTGGTACCGATTAATTACCCTCATTTGGGCACCAATCCAATTCATTACTTTATTTGGTATTTTAGCACTAGCAATTTCTGCAGATATGACATTGCTTGAAAAGATCGGTTTATTTTGCGCTATTGGCGTTTTAACTGGGACTATTGGAATAAATTATGCACACGAACTAATGCATAAATCTGGTAAGCTCGAAAGATGGTTAGCAGATAGCTTGCTCGCAATGGTGCTTTACTCTCATTTCCGTTCAGAACATTTGCTAGTTCACCATATACACGTTGGCACACCTAAGGACCCTGTAACAGCCAGATACAATGAGAGCTTTTACAGTTTCTTCAATAGAGTATTAGTTCAATGCCCAATTTCTGCGTTCAAAGCAGAGACGCAAAAGCTGTGGCGAAAAAGATTACCTGCAAGTCATATTTCTAATCCATTCTATATATACTTCTCTGCACAGCTTTTTATGATTGTTTTATCAATTTTAATTGGTGGTTTTTTGGGCTTGTTTTTATTTTTAATCCAAGCATTCGTCGCAGTTTTACTGCTTGAATTGGTAAATTACATAGAACATTATGGTTTAACTCGAAAAAACCTTGAAAATGGCAAATATGAGTTCGTACAGCCCCATCATTCTTGGAACTCCTCGTACAAAGTTTCAAATTGGGTTCTCATTAATTTACAAAGACATTCAGATCATCACTTTAAACCAGCCAGAAGTTTTCCTTTACTTCAGAACCTTGGAGCAAATAAAGCTCCACAACTTCCACACAGCTACCCAGCCATGGGAATTTTAGCATTATTCCCAAGGGCCTGGATGTCAGTCATGAATCCGAGAGTTAAGCGATGGCGAGGAATGTTCTATCCCGAAATAACTGAGTGGTAGCACTAAGCTTAACGTAAAAAAAATCTCCGCCCAGACGGCGGAGTTCAGTTGGGTTTGGTCTCAAACCACAGGCTTTTAAATTAAATTGTTACTTCTGATCGGATTTGTTGCCTTAAAATATCAATTGGTATCATCTTGCCATCACGCTTAAATCCCCAGTATGTCCAACCATTACAACTTGGGGCACCTTCGAGAGCAGCGCCAACCTGATGAATTGAACCTTTGATATCATCTCCTATCAAAGTACCATCAGCTCTCACTTTGGCTTTATGACGTCCATTCAAAGACCACAATTGCTCGCCTGGTGATAACATACCACGTTCAATTATTTGACCAAAAGGCACTCTTGGTTCAGATCGTTTGCTTGTTGAAACTTCTAAGACCTCTTTATCAAATTTTTTGATTTTCTTTATTCTGTCATGGGCAACTTTTATGTAAGCGTCTTCTTTTTCAATTCCTATGAACTCACGACCCAGCATTTTGGCCACAGCACCTGTGGTTCCCGTCCCGAAAAAAGGGTCCAATACAACGTCATTAGGGTTAGTTGTTCCAACTAATACACGATGCAATAAACTTTCTGGTTTTTGAGTAGGATGAGCTTTTTCGCCCTTAGCATTTTTTAGCCTTTCGTTCCCATTGCAAATCGGCAAAATCCAGTCTGAGCGCATTTGCACGCCTTCGTTCAAGGCCTTAAGCGCTTCATAATTAAATGTATATTTTGCACCCTCTGATTTAGAAGCCCAGATCATTGTCTCATGAGCATTTGTCAATCTTTTACCTCGAAAATTGGGCATTGGGTTCGATTTTCGCCAAATGACATCATTTAAAAGCCAAAAGCCCTTGTTTTGCAAAGATGCTCCAACTCGGAATATATTATGATAGCTCCCGATAACCCAAATTGCTCCATCAGGCTTTAAAATACGTCTAGCTGCCGACAACCAAGCATCCGTGAAACGGTCATAAGTTTTAAAACTATCAAATTGATCCCAAGCATTATCAACAGCATCAACTTTTGAATGGTCTGGACGGTGAAGTTCGCCTTTAAGTTGTAAATTGTACGGCGGGTCAGCGAAAATAAGATCGATTGACTCTGGAGGAAGACTATTCATTATATCAATGCAGTCTCCGTTTAAAATTTTATTTAAAGGGAGTCTATTACTCGCCTTTGTAATAGTCTTAGTTGACATTCTTGCCTCAATATTTTGGCGCGTTTTTGCGCTCGTGATTTGATCACACAATGATTCAAACCTGATTCGAGGTCAATAAAATTATTAAATTCAATGACTTAAATATTTTCGGGGTACAATATGTTGTGTACCGGTTTAAAAGAACGTCTATGGTGAGGGGTGATGCCTATATTTAGAATTGCCGATTTATGAAATTTGGTTGGATAACCAGCATTTTTAGACCAATCGTAGCCTGGAAATTCTTTATCTAAGCGTGACATAATGCGATCTCGTGTTATTTTTGCAACAATAGAAGCAGCAGCTATCGAAAGTGATTTGCTATCACCGTTAACGATTGTTTTACATTTTGCGCTTAGGTCTTCCGGACTTTTGTTTCCATCTATTAACACAAAATCTGGATTTATATTGAGACCTGCTATGGCTCTTTCCATCGCTAGAAGGCTCGCTTGTAAAATATTAATTTGGTCTATTTCCGAAACAGTTGAGTGGGCGACAAAAAATACGCATTTCTCTTGAATTGCACTGAAAGCTTTTTCTCTTTGTTTCAAGCTTAGTTTTTTGGAGTCATTTAACCCATTGGGAATATTTTTTGGATCTAATATTACTGCGGCAGCAGTTACAGGTCCTGCAATACACCCTCTTCCTACTTCATCAACTCCTGCTACAGCTCTATAACCCTCCGTTATCAATTGAGTTTCGACTTCAAAATCCGGTAATGCCATCAAAAGATCACCCTCAAAAGATCTGACTAGAGGTTTTTTCTAACATAAGTTAACTCTGGCTTGTAATTTATTTATTCTTTCCTCAAAAATAGTTTTAAAGGGGGGGCTAAGATTTGAGTCGTTTCGAAAACCGAACATTGACCCTTAGAGATGTTTCAGAAGCTTCAGGTGTATCTGAAATGACTGTTAGTCGCGTGCTTCGCGGTCGCGGTGACGTTTCCCAAGCTACCCGTGAAAAGGTACTGCAGGCCGCGAAATCTCTTGGATACGTCCCAAATAAAATTGCTGGAGCATTAGCAAGTCAGCGCGTTAATTTAGTTGCAGTAATAATTCCATCTATGTCTAATATGGTTTTCCCAGAAGTTTTAACTGGAGTAAATTCGGTACTAGAAAATACAGAATTACAGCCAGTGGTTGGAGTAACTGATTACCTTCCGGAAAAAGAAGAAAAAGTACTGTATCAAATGCTATCATGGCGCCCTTCAGGGATCATAATCGCTGGTTTAGAACATTCAGACGCATCGAAAGCCATGTTAAAAAGCACGAATATACCCGTTGTAGAAATAATGGATATAGATGGAGAGCCAATAGACTCTGCTGTTGGGATTTCACACCAACGTGCTGGTCGCCATATGGCGCAAGCTATATTGGAGGCTGGGTATAGAAAAATAGGATTTCTCGGTACTAAAATGCCTTTAGATCATCGTGCTAGCAAACGTTTTGATGGTTTTAAAGAAGCACTTTCAAAAGCTGATATAAAAATTTTAGATCATGAATTCTATTCGGGAGGCTCCGCACTAGCTAAAGGGGCTCAAATGACCCAAGAAATACTCAAGCGAACACCCGATTTGGATTTTTTGTATTATTCAAACGATATGATTGGAGCGGGGGGATTATTATCCCTACTTGAAATCAAAAAAAGCATCCCCAGGGAAATTGGATTAGCAGGATTCAATGGAGTTGAGCTATTGGAAGGGCTTCCTCTGAAACTTGCAACTATGGATGCCTGCAGATTTGAAATTGGGAAAATAGCCGCCGAAATAATTTCAAATCGAGTGGCAGGTAAAAAAGATACATACGACAGAATAACTGCTCTGAAGCCTAAACTTGATTTAGGTGATACTCTTAAAACGTAGGGTCTATCTGGAAAGCCTCGAAATCTCTTCCTTTAAACGTAGTTTCTCTTTTTTCAACTGAGAGATGTAAAATTCATCTAAAGCAGGAGATTTGTAAGCCTGCTCCACTTCACTTGAAAGTTTCTCATGTTTTTGCTTAAGATTTTGGATATGCGAATTTATGCTCAATTTATTTCTCCTCTCGCCACCAATGAAACAAATTGAACATATTTTTTCTTTTTTGTCACTTAGATTGACTTATCTTCGGCCAAATTCCGCCACTAGCTGAAGAGGTGCCCGATCAAATCCACGTAGTGAGGCTTGTTCCTTTTCTGAGTACATTTTCAACTTCCAAAACATACTTACTTGAAGCCTCTTTTTTTTCTGGGTGAAGAACTATTGGTGATGAAACCATAAAATCCGCACGCCCATTTTTTTTCGCATGAAGTATCGTAAGTTTTGCTTTCTGATTTTCACGAGAGATGATCGGGGTCATGACTAAGCTTCCCAAGCTTTTTGGAACATTAGAAAAAATTTCCGGTAATCGATTAGTTCTTACTATAAAATGTACGAAACCTTTTGGTTTAGCCCTCTTTGCAGCAACTTTTAGCCATTCAGTTATTGGATGACTATCCCCAAATGCTTTTTCTTTTGATAAGTTTTTGCTACTCACTGAAGATTTTCGATCAAAGTAAGGGGGGTTTGCAATCACGTGATCAAAGGTTTCATTTTTTATACTAGACGGTAAATTTAAAATATCAGCACATTCTATTTTCAACGCTATCCCATTTTCTTTTGAATTACGACTCGCCAAATCCACCAAACTTTTCTGAATTTCAATTCCGTATAATTTTGTTTTTTTTACACGAAATCCAATTGCAAAACTTGCTGTTCCAACGCCGCATCCAAGATCTAGAACTTTTTGACCTTCGCTAACATTTACAGTCGCTGCTAGTAGTATAGGGTCCATACCAGCCCTATATCCATTCTTAGGCTGCCATATTTTTATGGCTCCACCTAAAAAGTCATCTTTGCTAAGCTCGTCCACATCAAACACTTTTCAAATCTAAACCGAAATCAGTCAGCAGCTTGACAGCTCGATCGTAATCGTGCGTCATTACCATCAAACGGCGTGGCAATATCCCGATTGACCCTTCCAATACACTTATATTTACGTCAAGTGCAAAATTGACTATATTGTTTGAGTTCAAAACAGTTTCAGCGTATACAAACTTGGTTATATCATTAGTGCTCATCAATTCTTTCATAAAAAACTTTTATGAGCTGGCGCCCAGTATGTCGAGATAAGATAAGGTTTAATCGGTGTTGGACAAAGAAATAAATCCAGATGAAAAACTGGCAAAAATTCTTGAATTAGAATTACTAAGCGTCAACAAGATCATTCGTGAACGTATGGCTTCAAAGAACGCACCCCGGATCCCAGAGGTTACCGCCCACTTAATCAGCGCTGGGGGCAAGAGGCTTAGACCAATGCTGACGTTAGCTGCAGCAAATATGTTTGGCTGTACTGGAGACAATCACTTAAAGTTAGCTGCAACCGTAGAGTTTATTCATACCGCAACGCTGCTTCACGATGACGTTGTAGATGAAAGCTTGAAGCGACGCGGACGACCAACAGCAAATTTGTTGTGGGATAACAAATCTTCTGTTTTAGTTGGCGATTATTTATTCTCACGATCCTTTCAATTAATGGTTGAAGTTGGATCACTTAAAATTCTAGATATTTTAGCCAATGCTTCGGCCACTATTGCTGAGGGAGAGGTATTACAACTTACCGTCTCACAAAATATAAAAACGGATGAAGAAACCTACTTGAAAGTAGTTCGGGGCAAAACTGCTGCTTTATTTTCAGCTGCAACCCAAGTTGGAGGCCAGGTAGCAGGGGCCAGCGAAGAATATTGCGATGCACTTTACGAATATGGAGATGCCCTCGGAATAGCATTTCAAATAATCGATGACTTGTTAGATGTGGAAGGGAACCTACAGATTACAGGTAAAAATATTGGTGACGATTTTCGAGAACGAAAGCTTACAATGCCTTTTATAAAAGCCATACAAAATTCTACCAAATCTGAGCTAGAGTTTTGGAAGAGAACAATCGAAAAAGGCAATCAAAATGACCAAGATTGGGATACCGCCCTTTCTTTAATGAATAAGTATCAAGCAATAACTAAAACACGCCAAGAAGCAGAAATGTGGGTTGAACAAGCAAAACGTGCACTCAGTAAATTACCTGAATCTGAAATGCTTATTCTTTTATCTGAACTTGCTGATTATGTATTAACAAGATCTAAATAGATTTTGTTTGCGTGGATACGGTCCACCACTCTGGCCTTTGCTCTTGAATTTTCTTCAACGCAAGATCGCAATCAGATTTATTTTCAAAAATTCCAAAACAGGTTGCACCTGATCCTGACATTGAAACTTTTCCAACTCCATTCTGTTTTGAAATTAATTGTAAAACCTCTGATATGATTGGTTCAATCTCCAGAGCTGGCTCTAATAAATCATTCCGCTGGGCTATAAGCCAGTTCATCCACTCTTTCTTTTTATAGGATGATTTCTCATATTTTGATAAAGCACTATTTTGCTTATTTTTTAGCAATTGAAAAACTTTTTGCGTCGAGACTATTTTTAAAGGATTTACCAAAAGGATAGGAAAACTTGGGAAATTAGTAATAGTGCTTAGAATTTCTCCTATACCTTGCATATGTTGAGTTCTTTGAGTGAAGCATACTGGTAAGTCAGATCCAATTTTTAACATATCATCAAGCAATGGAGGGTTAGTCTTCCATAGTCGGCATAATCCGCGGATGGTAGCAGCAGCATCACTAGACCCTCCTCCAATACCAGCACTAGGGGGTAGATTTTTAGTCAACGTTATGTGAGCGCCAGTTTTGATTTGGCTCAGTTGTTTTAAAGCAGTTGCTGCTTTCAATATTAAATTGGATCCATCTATTGGTATATTATCAGAGAAAGGGCCTTGAATACTAAGCTCAAGCTTATCACTTTTTTCAAAGAGCAAATCATCACCGAATTCTGTAAAAACCACAACAGAGTCCAGCAAATGAAAACCTTCAGGCGTTTGGTCAAGAATCTGCAGACATAAATTGACTTTCGCACTGGCTTTTTCTTCAATCATTATTTCACTGACAACTCAGATTCATCCTGTAGCACTTGAGTAAGCCCAACTTTTAATTTTTTCTTTATTCTTTCTATTTCTTCTTCTTCTGGATCAAAGGATAGAGCCCTTCTCCACTGAAACTCAGCCTCAGTTTTTCTCCCTACCATCCAATACACATCCCCTAGATGATCATTGACGATTGGATCAATAGGCATGAGTTCAGCAGCTCTTTCTAAATTTGGAACCGCCTTTTCATACTGACCTAGCTTATAATAACCCCAACCAAGACTGTCGACAATATATCCACTGTCGGGACTTTCCTTTACTGCTCGTTCGATCATGTCTAAGGCTTCATCCAATTTAACATTTTTTTCTATCAACGAGTATCCTAAATAATTTAGAACTTGAGGTTGATTTGGATTGAGCGAAAGTGCCTTTCGGAAATCTTTTTCTGCCAAATCCCAAATATCTAATCTCTCGCGCGTTATTCCACGAACATAATAAAGAAACCAACCAGCCTCTCCCTTTTGCTCCAATAATTCTATGGCCTCACCATAAGAAATCTCGGCTTGATCATAAGCCTCTAAACGCCTGTAGTGATTTCCCAAAATGCGAAAACCGTTGGCAGAACTTGGATACTGTTGTGTTAACTTAGTTAAAACTTTAATTGCAGACTTTTCATTCCCAGATACTCGCAATGCTTCTGCTCTACCCAATTCTGAGGCAAAAAATTGTGGATGACTGCTTGAAAGCTTTTCGTATTCTTTTATTGCTAAATCAAATTGACCTAGCTCTACCAGCAAATCTGCAGACATTAGCGTTGCATCTGTATGGTCCGTATTCAGGTACTGAGCCAACCGTGAATAAATAAGAGTAAACGTTGGATCTGCCTCTTTTGAAATTAAATTAGCTATCGAGTGAAAAACGTCAGCGATTGCTATTTTAGTTTTCAAAAATGAATTTTTAGGATAACTTTTTTCATTTGTTACATTGAGAAGAAGCTCCTCAATTTCAGGATCAAATGTTGGTCCAAACCATTTTTCAAGTAAGGTTTGAGCTTCTGCAAATCTTCCTTGAAATAACAGTATCTTTGTATGGAATATGACCGATCGTCTAGTTGGGTTTCCTTGATCTTTATGAATTAGGCTAAATGTTCTTTCAGCTTGCTCAATTTTTCCTGCAGCAAGTTGAGACATTGCGCGATGAAAATTTGCAAATTGTCCCATACCTTGAACTTGTGCTGTTTTATCAAAAATGCGATTTGCATTAACTTCATCGTTCAATCCCATTAATATCCAAGCCGATAAAAGATCTTTCAATATTGGCGTAATTTCATCTGAGTTGTTTAAAAAGTTTAATAAAGTTTTATTCTGCCCTTCTTTAATCATTGCGGCTGATAAAATCATTTGGGAGATTTGGCTTAAATTTCCATCAATTTTGTGTGTTTCAGCAATAGTTATTGCTTTACCGACAGAACCTTGCGCAATGAAAGATATCATCAAACTTTCCAAGAGCTTTGAGTTTGAGGGATCTGCACTCACACTTTTTGCTTGGAATTTTGAAGCGATTACAAAGTTATGATCGGAAATAGCCTGTCTTCCTGCTAAGTATGCTCCAGACGACGCCAAGGCGCTTTCAGTAAATGAAACTGAGAGCATCAAAAATAAAATTTTAAAAAAATTTTTCATAGCACCAGGTTAAAATCTCACAAACAACAAAGTAATACTTTAAAAGAAATTTTAAAGAATTTTCAGTAAACTACATATTGGGATAATTAGGTCCGTCACCACCCTGCGGTGTCACCCAAGTTATATTTTGACTGGGATCTTTTATGTCACAAGTTTTACAGTGTACACAGTTTTGAAAATTGATCACAAAACGTGAGGAATTTTCTTCAGTTTGAACCACTTCGTAAACTCCAGCCGGGCAATACCGTTGAGCAGGCTCACTATATTGTGGCAAGTTCACTGATATAGGAATTTCTGGATTACCAAGTTGTAAATGACATGGCTGATTTTCTTCATGATTGGTCATTGAAAAAGAAACATTTGTCAACCGATCAAAGCTAATTGAGCCATCTGGTTTAGGATAACTAATTTCTTTATGCTTTTCAGCACTTTCCGTAGATGCCGCATCAGATTTCCCATGCTTCAGGCTACCAAAAAGAGAAAACTGAAATATCGTCTGAAACCACATGTCAAACCCACCCAGAATTAGGCCTCCTAATGGACCAAACCGAGCGTTTAGGGGCGCTACATTACGAACCTTTTTTAAATCTTTCCCAACCACACCATTTCTTAAGTTTACATCATAATCTGGCAGTAAATCACCAGATCGACCATCACTTATCGCACTGTAGACAGATTCAGCAGCTTCTATTCCAGAATTCATCGCGTTGTGATTACCCTTAATTCGAGGTAAGTTCACAAGCCCAGCAGAGCAGCCAAGAAGGGCTCCTCCGGGGAAAGTAGCTTTGGGAATTGACTGCAAACCACCCTTGGTAACAGCCCTTGCCCCATAAGCAATCCGTTTACCACCCCTAAGTAAATTTTCAATTTTTGGATGATGCTTAAACTGTTGAAATTCCATATACGGAGATAAAAAAGGATTTTTATAATTTAGATCCACTATATATCCAACATAGACTTGGTTATTATTTAAATGATATACAAACGAACCACCAGAGTTTTTGAAACCTAACGGCCAGCCCATTGTATGTGTAACCTCACCTTCATTGTGAACCTCAGGGTCAACTTCCCAAATTTCTTTCATTCCGATCCCAAATTTAGGGACATCACATTCAGCGTCTAAATTGAATTTTTCTATAACTTCTTTTGATAGTGATCCTCTAGCTCCTTCCGAAAGAAGAATGTATTTTCCATGTAATTCCATTCCCGGTTCATAGCTGTCTCCTATTGAACCATCAGGGTTTTTCCCAAATTCCCCAGCAACGACGCCTTTAACTTCACCAGATTTCCCATAAACTAATTCTGAGCAGGCCATACCAGGAAATATTTCAACACCCAATTCTTCAGCCTGCTCTGCCATCCACCGACATACATTACCCATAGATACTATATAATTGCCATGGTTATTCATCAGTGGAGGCATAACGGAATTAGGTAATCGGATCTGCCCTGCCTCTCCAAGAATATAAAAGTTATCTTCTTTGACAGGTACATCCAAAGGAGCCCCTTTTTCTTTCCAGTCAGGGATCAATCTATTTAAACCGGAAGGATCTAAAACAGCACCTGACAATATATGTGCACCGACCTCTGAACCCTTCTCCAACACTACAATTTCCAAGTTTTCGTCGAGTTGCTTCAATCTGATAGCAGCAGATAGTCCAGCTGGACCAGCTCCAACTATAACAACATCATACTCCATAGTTTCTCTGACTGCTTGTGACACTAGAACCTCCTCGAGCGCTTTGCTTTCGTTGCCTAAGAATAAGTATGCTTTCTCCGCACTAAGCGTCAATCTTTTCAGCGCATTTTATGTCAAAATTGCGGCATTATTTCCATAAATTTATCCATTCAATTGAAATTAATTTTACTAGGCCTTGCATTAAAACATTTAATTTGTTCATCTTGGCAGTACAATTTTATCAGTAACTCTAAAAACCGGACTCGTTATGGAAAAAATCCCAATGACTAAAGCGGGAAGCATCGCACTCGAAGCAGAACTAAAAAAATTAAAATCTGTAGAGCGCCCCAATATAATACAAGCCATATCGGAGGCCCGAGAACATGGCGACCTGTCTGAAAATGCCGAATATCATTCAGCTCGTGAAAAACAAAGCTTCATAGAGGGTAGAATAAAAGAGATCGAGGCGATTATATCTTTGGCGGATGTAATTGACCCTTTAGCATTATCAGGCACTATAAAATTTGGGGCAACAGTAACTTTAGTCGATGAGGATACTGATGAGGAAAAATGTTGGCAAATTGTTGGAGAGCATGAAGCTAATATTGAAACAGGGCTTTTAAACATTAAATCGCCAATCGCAAGAGCACTCATTGGAAAAGATGAGGGTGATAGTGTAGAGGTTAAAACACCAGGTGGCGAAAAAGCTTATGAAATATTGAAAGTTGAATATAAGTAGATATTTTTCGTAAAAAATGGGAAGATAGAACCCAATTTCTATATTAAAGCCGCCCGTCAACTTTTAATAATATCTTACCAATGTGCTTGCTACTTTCCATTAAAAGATGTGCTGAAGATACATCATTTAAATCAAAGACGCTGTTTATAACTGGGTTTATTCTACCAGTACTTAGTAGTGGCCAAATTTTTTCCAATAATTCCGACGCTATCTGAGATTTAGAAAGGTCGGATTGAGGCCGCAAAGTACTACCAGTAACAGTTAAGCGTCGTGTCATTATCTGTGCAAAATTTAATTCAACTTTTGCGCCTTTTAAAAAGGCAATTTGCACTAACCTACCATCATCAACTAATGCTTTTATATTTTTTTCTATATAGGCGCCTCCAACCATATCTAATATAAGGTGTACTCCGCCAATACTTTTTATTACTTCTAAAAAATCTTCTTTATTATAATTGATTGCTCTTATTGCACCTAGCTCTTCACAAGCTGAACACTTTGCATCACTGCCTGCCGTAGCATAAACTTCACTACCGAAAAGGTTAGCTAATTGAATAGCCATAGTTCCTATTCCTGATGAGCCACCGTGAACCAAAAACTTTTCGTTTGGCTTCAATCCACCTCTTTGAAAAACATTGCTCCAAACTGTAAATAACGTTTCAGGAAGCGCAGCAGCCTGCTTGAGGCTCATTCCGGTTGGAACAGGTAAACAATGACTAGCTTGGGTTACTGCGTATTCAGCATAGCCGCCACCTGGCAAAAGTGCACAGACTTCATCACCAACTTCCCAATTAGTAACATTTTTTCCAATAGCGAATATTATTCCTGAAGCTTCAAGGCCTGGAAGATCACTGGCACCTGGAGGAGGCAGGTAAGATCCGGAACGTTGCAAAACATCTGGACGGTTAATTCCTGCATAAGAAATTTTTATCAAAACTTCATTTCTTTTTGGCTTTGGAATATTCCTAATCGATGACTTTAAAACGGATGGACCACCAGGCTCAACAATTTCAATCACCTTCATACTTGTCATCAGTGGATATCCAAATGACCAGGTAAGTTAGTATTAATTGACTTGTTAGGCTTCTTGATATTTTTTAATATATTCGTTGCAAAACCGCTAAAATTCTTAGTATATTTACTCGCTTTAAGCTGTGCTTTTACTTTCTCAAAAGTCATAACGTCTTCAATTCGTCGATTTAGAAAATGCCAAGTTTCTGCACTTCCTTCACTATCATCACCGAGCCAAAATAATACAGTACTTGCATATACTGCGCTCAAAATTGTTCTTTTAGAATACCAGTTGAAATCTTCAGACTCATCACCAATTAATTGCCAGATTAGATCCGAAGTATCCCAAACTAAACGGCCACCCTCAACGGCGTGTGTAGGTAGTGAGAACAAAACTACCCCTCGTCGTACGGCTTCTTTATCAGAAGATATTGTGATTCTTAACTCAACTGCTTTTTTAATCTTTTCTCTTACTTTTAATTCAGAGATTTTTTGTTTCTTAAAAGAAGATTTGAACTGATCATCACCCCACTTATGAAAAGTGCTCGCTAGATCCACAGCACCACGCGGGCAAATTAACCTAGCTTTAGTTTCTGGAATATTGGCTTCTTCACAAGCAGCAGAAAAAGTCGAAGGAGACCACCCATCAAATGCAACATTAGGAAGTGCAGCTTTCATCAGGTTTAATTTCTCAGGATCAATCGGTCCACGCATTTATAAATCTTTCACTAGACAAGTTTAATTATGATTGCTATAGGACCACTTCCTGCACATAGATGCAACTTTAACATAGAAAGGTGGTGACAGCCACATGCAGGTTAGTGTTCGAGATAACAACGTAGACCAAGCTCTACGGGCGTTGAAAAAGAAACTTCAGCGTGAGGGCGTTTTTCGGGAAATGAAGCTTAAACAGCATTTCGAAAAACCGTCTGAAAAGAAAGCTCGTGAAAAAGCCGAGGCAATTCGACGTGCTCGTAAATTAGCTCGTAAAAAGGCTCAACGCGAAGGAATGATGTAAACACATCTTCGCATATGTTTTGAAAACGGCCTACTTTCTAGTGGGCCTTTTTTATTGTAATATACTCTAGTAAATCTTTGGAACATACAATTTGTCAGGTAAAACCCTGCGTTCATAGTCTGGATTGAAAATCCGTTCAGGCAAGTTAACTGGCTCATGTTGAATCTCTTTATATGGGACCATGGATAGAATATGCTCAATGCAATTCAAACGTTCTCTTTTTTTATCATTCCCCTCAACAATATACCAAGGCGCTTCAGGAATATTCGTCCTTGAAAACATTTCCTCTTTGGCCTTAGTGTAATCCTCCCAACGTATTCTACTCTCCAAATCCATTTCAGATAGTTTCCACTGCTTCATGGGGTCATGGATTCTCATGAGAAACCTTATTTGCTGCTCTTCATCAGAAATTGAGAACCAGTACTTTAACACTATTATACCAGATCGAACCAACATACGTTCAAACTCAGGAACATCATTAAAAAATTCCTCTACTTGTTGTTCTTTAGCGAACCCCATAACTCTTTCTACACCGGCGCGATTATACCACGAACGGTCAAATAAAACGATTTCACCACCAGCAGGAAGATGGGGTACAAATCTCTGGAAATACCATTGCGATTTTTCCCTTTCAGTGGGAGCAGGAAGAGCAACTACCCGAGCAACTCGAGGATCCATTCTCTGTGTTATTCGTTTAATAACGCTTCCTTTACCAGCCCCATCACGACCTTCACAGATTATTACTAGTTTTGAACCGGTTTCTTTGACCCAATCTTGTAATTTTATTAGTTCCACTTGAAGTCTCAACAAATTACGATAGTAGGTCGTTTTATCCAACATGTTAGGATGCTTATCACGATAAATCTTTCGCATTTCTTCAGTCAAGGCAGGAGCGTTAAACTCTTCTTCGAACATTTCATCCAAAGTGTCTTCTAACTCCGCCTCGATCCAACTTTTTGTTTTTTTTGTCATACGAAAATACACTCTCCAGAGCCTAAAACCCTTATTGAATTGTAACTCTTACACTAAAACTCCGAAAGGGTCACGAATAAGTATAAATTTCGAAACTAAATGGGTAAAGCAGTTGTTTTAAACACAGTTCTCAACGCAAAAGACGACTGCATCTGCGCCACGCCCGGTAGTCTTGCCAAATATTGCCGATGAATTCGTGCAAAGTCTTCAGTACTTTCTGCAACAACTTTTAAAACATAGTCTGCAGTTCCGGCAGTGAGATGACACTCTAAAACATTTGGAATGCGGGCAACTTCCTTTTCAAAAGCATCTAAGACTTCATCTGCCTGAGCAGATAATGTAATTTCTACAAAAACGGTTGTGGGAACTCCCATTTTTTTCGCATCCAGAAGGGCTACATATTCTTTAACAATACCATCATCCTCTAATCTTTGGACACGTCGATAGCATGCAGACTGAGAGAGATTTATACTGTCGGCTAAATCAGCATTTGAAATTCTTCCCTGCTCCTGCAAAGCTTTAAGAATACGTTTATCGATTTCATCTAATTTCATAACATCAGTTTTCTATTGAAAGCAGAATTGATCAAATTTTATTGTAAACATTTGTTCAATCAGTAATACACGCCAATTCTGTTAAGCTCTTCCATCCAAAACATATTTTAGAATTTGAACTACTTGATCAGGATTTTCCACTACAGCTAAAGCCGCTGCATCAACTTCTTTTAGAGCGTGCTGGTGCTCTTTACTATGCATAACAATTAGAGATTTACCATTTGCCGCCGCAAAGCCAGCATCAAAAGCCGCATTCCATTGCTTATATTTTTCACCAAATCGAACAACAACAATATCAGCATCCATGAGCCCTTTTCGGGTACGAATTGCATTTAGTTTTGCACCTTTATTGTCGTGCCAGAATTTATCTGGCTCACTTCCCATAATCATAACGCCACAATCATCACTTAATTCATGATCTGTGATGGGACCGTCAAAAGTAACATTCAACCCCTGAGATCCACTTATTATTTCCTGCCGCCAATTGGTATGAATCTCACCCGATAAATAAACTCTCATCTTTCTCTCCTAGGTCCGCAATATGCCACCAGTCGCATTTGTTACCTTTTCGATCACTTTTTTGCTTAATTCTTCTATTTCTGCATCAGTAAGGGTCTTTTCAAAAGGCTGAAGACGAACAGTGATAGCAATAGATTTTTTTTCACTACCAATTTCTTCACCAATAAACTCATCAAAAACTTTGACGTCTTGAATCATTTTCTTATCAGCTCCCGCTGCAGCAACCACAAGGTCGGAAGCTTCCACTCTATCCGCAACAATAAATGCGAAGTCACGCTCCACAGCTTGAAGATCAATCAAGTCTAAGGCAGAACGAGTTGCACTATGATTTCTCGGAACGGGAATAGAATTAGGCCATATGGTAAAGGCTACAGCTGGACCCTTCACATCCAGTTCTTTCAATACTTTTGGGTGAATTTCTCCAAAAACTGCAAGAACATTCTTTGGGCCCAAACATATACAACCATGCCGACCAGGATGCCACCAACTGCTCCCACCTCTTTTAATTTGCACTTTTTGGGGCGCACCTAAAGCAGAAAGAGTGTTTTCTAGATCTGCCTTTGCGTCGAAAACATCAATATTTCTTGCTTTCTCGTGCACACTTTTCTTACTTGTCTGGCCTACTAACAGTCCGGAGATTTGAAAATCTTGATCATCAGGCTCTCCACCACCAAATACTGGACCAACTTCAAATAATGCAATGTCATTAAAACCCCTTGCTTGGTTTCTCGAAGCTGCTTTTAAAAGGCAAGGCAACAAATCGGGCCTCATATGGCTCATGTCATTTGAAATTGGATTTTGCAGTTGGCTGCTGTTTGTACCGCCGCCAAATAGGGTCGCTGATGCAACATCTATAAAGCTATAAGATACACATTCATTATAACCCAGAGCCGCAAGGTTTCGTCTTGCCATCTGCTCACGTTTTTGAGCAACACTCAAAACCGGCTTTGGAATACCCAAGTCATTTCTAGGTAGTGGGATACCTTTTAAATTCGACAATGAAGCAACTCGGGCAATTTCTTCAACTATATCTGCTTCTCCCAACACATCGGGTCGCCAAGCTGGTACGAACGCTTTGTTTTCTTTCAGCTTAAAGCCTAAATCAGTTAAAATCTCCCTTTGCCGGCCCTCTGAAATTTTCATTCCTACAAGTGACTGAACTTTATTTGGGTCAAATTTATAATATCGTGAAGTGTCAGGAACCTTGCCTGCCATTACTAAATCTGAGGCTTCTCCTCCGCAAAGCTCAAGTATCAGCTGAGTTGCAGCCTCAATTCCTATGGGCGTCCATTCTGGATCTATTCCACGCTCAAAACGATACCTTGCATCTGAGTTAATCTTTAATTCGCGACCAGTGTAAGCTGTTCTCACAGGATCAAAAAATGCTGCTTCCAAGAAAACATTTTCAGTTTCGCTCGTGCAGCCAGAATTCAAGCCTCCCATTATGCCGCCAAGACTTTCAACACCAATCGAGTCTGAAATTGCAACCATACCTGGAGTTAACGTATATTCTTTTTCGTCCAATCCAATAAATTTCTCTCCGCCAGTTGCCTTGTGAACTTTTAAAGTTTTACCACCTATTTTATCTGCATCAAAAACGTGAAGAGGACGGTTTTGATCGTAAGTAAAATAATTTGTAATATCAACAAGTGTGGATATGGGACGCAACCCAATTGCTTTCAAATAGTCCTGCAGCCATTCTGGAGACTGCCCATTCTTCACCCCTTTGATAACGCGTCCGAAAAAAACCGGTGCGCTACTAAGTGTATCATTTTCAATTTTAACTGAAATTGGACATGGGAAACTACCCTGAACAGAGCTCACTTTATTTACTATCAACTTACCTAACCCACGAGCAGCCAAGTCTCTAGCTATTCCATGAACACCAAGTGCGTCAGGTCTATTCGGCGTGATAGCAATTTCTATGATGGGGTCGACTTTTGATGGTTTATTTTCAGACAGCCAGTCAACAAACTTTTGCCCAACTTCTCCTGAAGATAATTCAATAATACCATCGTGCTCGTCACTCAGCTGCATCTCCCTTTCAGAACACATCATTCCGAAACTATCTACACCACGAATTTTACCAACCCCAATTGTCGTTTCTATACCCGGAACAAATACACCAGGCTTCGCTACCACAACCCATATTCCTTCTCGAGCATTTGGAGCCCCGCAGATTATTTGAAGCTCACCTTCATCTGTTTGCACTTGGCAAACCCGCAACTTATCTGCATTTGGGTGCTGTTCTGCACTAAGCACCTTACCAATTGTAAACTTTTCTAATTTCTCGACTGGGTTTTCAACGCTCTCAACCTCTAATCCCAAGTCCGTTAGAGCGGAAAGTATTTCGTCTAAACTAGCAGAAGTATCTAAATGTTTTTTAAGCCAAGATAGTGTGAACTTCATAATCTTTCCTTATATCAACACCATACAGATTTCTTATCTGGAGAGACCCGAGTGCAGGTTAGGCTGCTCAAGCGAATTAAAGCCATAATGGCGAAGCCACCTCAAATCACTATCAAAAAAGGCTCTCAAATCAGGAACACCGTATTTAAGCATTGCAATTCTATCTATACCCATACCAAAAGCAAAACCTTGCCAAAGTTCAGGGTCAATGCCACCTGCCTGCAAAACCTTTGGATGAACCATACCGGATCCAAGGATCTCCAACCAATCATCGCCTTCTCCAACTTTAAGCTGCCCCTTGTCCCAAGAACACCGTATATCAACTTCGGCGGATGGCTCAGTAAAAGGAAAATGAGAAGCCCTAAATCTAAGCTCAACATCATCGACTTCGAAATACGCTTTCACAAATTCTTCCAAAACCCATTTTAAATTTGCCATAGATAATGACTTATCAATTGCTAATCCCTCAACCTGATGAAACATTGGCGTATGCGTTTGATCGTAATCAGCTCTATAGACGCCACCAGGACATATCACCCGCACAGGAGCACCAACATTCTCCATAGTTCTAATTTGAACTGGAGATGTATGAGTTCTTAAAACATGGGGTGGTCTTTCATCATCCTTTGCACGATACATATAAAATGTGTCCATTTCAGCTCTTGCAGGATGATGACTTGGTATATTCAAGGCATCAAAGTTATACCAATCGGTTTCGATCCTCGGGCCTTCAGCTACTGAAAAATCCATATTAGCAAATATCGCTATAACTTCCTCAGTTACTTGAGAGATTGGGTGGATAGAACCTTGAGACCTTTCGCGGGCAGGCAAGGTTACATCTAACCACTCTGATTGAAGGCGCTCATTCAGGATTAAGTCTTCCAGTGCCACTTTTTTTGCAGATATGGCACTCATAATTTCGTTTTTTAATTCATTTAGTGCAGGACCAACACTCTGCCTTTCTTCCGGTGACATTTGGCCCAATTCACGCATTTTAAGGCTGACCTCGCCTTTCTTACCCAAGGCAGCCAACCTGACGGTTTCCAAAGCGGCTTCATCATCAGCAGATTTGATCGCCTGGATATACTTATTGCGTAATTTTTCCATACCCACTCTCCAATGCACTCTTTTGTGTGCTAATGGAATAGAAAGATAGCTGCAAAGCACCATTCAAACAAACCAAAACAGCACTCTTGAGTTTAGGCCAACTTTAAGAGATTATCAAAAGATGGCCTGATAACTAGCTTTCACGATAATGCTGCTTTAGCTTGATCGACAATGGCGCCAAAAGCAGAAGGCTCATGTACAGCCAAATCAGCAAGCACTTTTCTATCAACTTCAATACCAGCAAGGCTTAGACCGTTAATAAAACGACTGTATGTAAGAGATTCATCATGCGCTCTTACGGCAGCGTTTATTCGTTGGATCCACAAACTGCGAAAATTTCGCTTCCTATTATGGCGATCACGCGTTGCGTATTGATTTGCTTTATCAACTGCTTGTGTAGCGACTTTGAAAGTGTTCTTTCTACGACCGTAATAGCCTTTAGCTTGGTCAGTTATTTTTTTGTGGCGCCGGTGTGTTGTTACACCGCTTGTTACTCTAGACATAGATTAAAACCTCCCAACTATCGCGCATATGGCATCATGCCTTTGACGATCTTTTCGTCAGCAGCACAAAGAGTAGTCGTTCCTCTCGCATTGCGAATGAACTTGTTAGTACGTTTAATCATCCCGTGACGTTTGCCAGCTTGTGCTGTTTTTACACGCCCAGTCGCCGTCACTTTAAACCGCTTTTTACAGCTGGACTTAGTCTTCATTTTAGGCATTTCCGTCTCCTTTTATTCCAGGTTCGGTTACAATGCGACTCGGCATGCCAATAAAGCCGGACGCACGTTGAAAGCGGGATATAAACCGTTGTTTTAATATTCGCAACCTGAATTTTGACTATTCAGGGTCCATTGCATAGATCATTCTTTCGTTACACGGAGCAACTCTAAGAATATTGGTTGTCCCCGTGATATTGAATGGGACACCTGCAGTAATCACAACCTGTTCCGTTTCATCAGCAAGTCCTTCTGCCAATGCAGCTCGCACAGCACTCACAACTGCTTCCTTAAAACGCGTTTTGTTGCCCGACAGAACACAATTCGTTCCCCAAGTTAAAGCAAGACGTCTAGCAGTTCCTATTTCAGATGATAAAGCTATGATAGGCACCCGTGGTCGCTCTCTTGCTGTCAGCAGTGCTGTTGTTCCCGTTTGTGTAAAACAACAGATGGCTTTGATGTCGGTGGTTTCAGCAATTTCTCGTGCAGCAGATACAATCCCGTCTGCTACTGAGTTTCTTTTGGCTCTTCTCGAAGCCTCCATGACTTCTGTATAAGTTGGGTCACTTTCGACTTCGATCGCAACATTATTCATTGTCTCGACTGCTTGAATTGGAAATTGACCCGCTGCAGACTCTGCAGAAAGCATAATAGCATCAGAGCCTTCATAAATTGCCGTTGCAACATCCGATACTTCTGCTCGCGTTGGCATCGGGCTTTCGACCATACTTTCCAACATTTGAGTAGCCACAATAACTGGTTTTGCGGCAGCTCTGCACTTTCGAACAAGCCTTTTCTGGATAGGAGGAACATTCTGAACAGGTAATTCTACGCCCAAATCACCCCTTGCCACCATTATCCCGTCAGAAACTTTTAATATATCCTCAAAACTTTTAACTGCTGAAGGTTTTTCAATTTTTGAAATTATTGCCGCTCTTCCTGCTACCAATTTAGATGCTTCAATAATGTCATCAGCTCGCTGGACGAACGACAGTGCAAGCCAATCGATACCCAACCCGCAAATAAAATCCAGATCGGCGCGGTCCTTTTCTGAGAGTGCTGCCAATGGCAAAATAACATCAGGAACATTTACACCTTTCCTGTCAGAAATTTCACCACCATTTACGATTGAACAATCCGCAAAATCTGCGCCACATTTTTCAACTGTTAGCTTTATTTTTCCGTCATTTATAAGTAAATGAGCACCTTCATGAAGAGCCTGAAAAATCTCTGGATGCGGTAAATGAACACGATTTTTACTACCTTTTTCATCCGATAAATCTAGCCGAAACTTTTCACCAACAATTAGTTCTTCAACCCCACTTGCAAATTCTCCAACTCTTAACTTTGGTCCCTGTAAATCGGCCAATATCGCTATTGGGCTATCAAGCTCTTTTTCGATCTGACGTATTATTTGGTGCCGCTTTGCTATTTCATCGTGACTTCCATGGCTCATGTTTAACCTAAAAACATCAGCACCAGCCAAATGAAGAGCTTTTATAGTTTCATAATCGCTAGAGGAAGGGCCCAAAGTTGCTACTATTTTTATATTACGCTGTCTTCTCATTTTTCAACCTTCACCCTAGGTTTGTATAATTCTAAATGTTAGCGATAACATTTATTGGCACTTATGCCCTAAAAGGTGTATCATGGCAACTCAAGTAATTACCAGTGCTACTAAGCTGAGCCATATGAAATATACACCGTTTGAAATTTACAAAAATAGCGTCAAAGGTCCTTGGGTTATTATTTGTGATCATGCTTCCAACTATGTGCCTAAAAGTGTGGCTGACGGGAAATTAGGTATCAATGAAAGTGAAATGAAAAGGCATATCGCATTCGATATTGGGGCAAAAGGCTTAGCTTTAGAATTAGGGAAAAATCTTGACGCTCCAGTAGTCTGTTCGAATTTTTCACGATTGGTTATAGATCCCAACCGTGGAGAAAAAGATCCAACCTTAGTTATGCAATTATATGATGGTACGATAATTCCGGCAAACCAGGCTATTAATAATTTAGAAATAGAGCGTCGGTTAGATCTTTTTTACAGACCCTATCATAATGCAATAACTGATCTTTTAGACTGCTTTAAAAACCCAATAATTATTTCCATTCATTCCTTTACACCAAAATTGAAAGGAAAAAAAACACGGCCATGGCATATTGGTTTGCTTGCTGCTGATGACCGTCGTTTCCATAATGCTTTATTGAAAAGTTTTGAGAGCGAACCTCAACTCTGTATCGGCGATAACAAACCATACATTGGCAAGTTACCAGGCGATACGATCGACAAGCATGCAATTAAAAATCAAAGACTAAACACATTGATCGAGATTAGAAATGATTTAATTAAAACTGCAGCTGAGCAAAAAGCCTGGGCAGAGATCATTACAAAAAATCTAATTCAAGCAAAGGAATATTTAAATGGATGACGCAATAAGAACAAAACTTGAATCAGCTGCATTTAGAGCCTTGCAAAAGCATTTGATGGAAGAACGCCCTGATGTGCAGAATATAGATCTGATGAATTTAGCTGGGTTTTGCCGAAACTGTTTATCAAGGTGGTTTCAAGAGGCAGCAAAAGAAAACGGTATAGACTTGAGCAAAGAGGAAGCCCGAGAAATCTTTTATGGAATGCCAATGGATGAATGGAAAACAAAATATCAGTTAGAAGTAAATTCAGAAACAGAAGCAAAATTTCAAAAAGCATTTTCCGAAAATGTAAAATCCACAGATTAAAAACATTAATCAAGAATATCTTTTACTGATTACAAGTAGTATTACTGCTTTGCTTTAATATTCTGTAAGAGAGGTAAGACGCGCGCCATATCTGGGCCCCGTTCCTTGCCAGTGAGCGCAAGACGGAGAGGCATAAATAAAGATTTACCTTTGCGGCCAGAATGTTGTTTGACTTCCTCAGTCCAATTGGACCAGGTGTGTTCATCGAAAGGCATAGCAGGCAATATCGACATTGCTCTCTCAATAAACTCTTTATCCTCTTCCTTAATAACCGGTTCGGCACCTATTGAAAAAACTTCCCACCAATCAGATAAATCATTCAACGTATCGATGTTCTCTTTTGTCAGATCCCAAAAGGACTGGGCTAAAGTTTTTGGCACACCAATAGAGTCAAGGTTTGATTGCACATCTTTCAGTTGCAAGGTTTGAAGATAACGATGGGTTAGAGGATAGAGGTCTTTTTCATCAAATTTAGTTGGTGCTGATCCAAAAGTGGAAAGGTCAAATTCTTCTGCAATCTCATCCAATGATAAACGTAATTCAACTGGCTGAGATGAACCTAAACGCGCCATTAGGCTGCATAAAGCAGGTGGCTCAATACCTGCGTCTCTTAAATCTTTTAGTGCTAGAGTCCCCAATCTTTTAGACAATGCCTCTCCGCCAGGCCCAGTCAAAAGTGAATGGTGAGCAAAATTAGGCACCTCACCACCAAGGCCTTTAATCATTTGGATTTGGGTTGCTGTGTTTGTAACATGATCTGATCCACGAACTACGTGGGTAATACCCATGTCTATGTCATCCACAACAGATGCCAAGGTATAAAGGTATTGACCATCAGCGCGTATTAAAACTGGATCCGAAACTGAAGCTGCATCGATAGATAGATCTTTTAGAATTCCATCCGTCCATTCTATGCGGTTTTGCTCAAGCTTAAACCTCCAATGACCATTACCGCGTTCATTTTTGAGATTTAACTTTTCCTCATTTGATAGTGACAACGCAGCTCGATCATAGACGGGAGGTTTTCCCATATTGAGTTGCTTTTTCCGTTTTAGGTCTAACTCTGAGGGAGTTTCAAAACATTCGTAAAGAACCCCTTTAGATCGCAACTTATCTGATGCAGAATCATATAAATCTAATCTCGCAGATTGATGCTCAACGCGATCCCACTCTAAACCTAGCCACTCCAAATCCTTCTTTATAGCGTCTACATACTCCTGTTTTGACCTCTCCGGGTCAGTATCATCAATTCTAAGAATAAATTGCCCCTTGCTTTTCTTAGCAAGAAGAAAGTTCATAAGTGCCGCTCTAACGTTTCCGATATGCAAGAAACCCGTCGGTGAAGGAGCAAAACGCGTTATTACCATAAATCATCTCCTGATAATGTTGCTTTTTCACAAGTGCCAGAATTTGTCCAGCACTCAAAAGGTCAAGAATTTTGAAAGGCACCATTTATAACTAACTATGGGAAAAATAAAAAATATATTGATTATAGGATCAAGTTAACTCTTTGATGGTTCTAACTATGACAAATAAAAATAAACCTATCGTAATAGTCGGGGCTGGCATCGTCGGCGTATCAACTGCACTTTGGCTTCAAAAAAATGGCGAAGAAGTGATATTGATTGATAGCTCACAACCAGGCACTGGAGCCAGTTTTGGTAATGCTGGTCTATTAGCCCAGTGGGCAATGGTGCCCGTTAACGTTCCAGATTTATGGAAATCAGCACCAAAATATTTACTTAGCAAATCCTCTCCAATTTTTATGAGATGGAGCTACTTCCCAAAATTACTGCCATGGTTAGTTAAATTTATGGCAAATGCTACAGAAAGCCGTTCCCGTAAGATTATTGAAAACCTTACTCCCCTTGTTCAAGATTCTGTTGATCAGCACAAAAATTTAGTCAGAGGCACTCAGGCTGAAAAGTGGTTGCGTGACAGCAAATTTAGTTACGTATATAAAACACATGATGCATTTAAAGCTGATGCATATGGATGGGCAATCAAGTCTAATCTAGGGTTTATTCCAAATCTGATTTTAGACAATGATGTACGTGATGAAGAACCCATTCTTTCACCTGAAATCAAGTGTATGGCAGTACTAGAGGGACAAGGGCACATTACCAACCCGTTGGGATATGTGTCAGAATTATTCGGAGTATTCGAAAAAAACGGTGGAAAGTTTGTTAATAAAGCCGTCAAAAATCTTAATTTAGCTGATGGAAAAATTCGATCCGTTCAATTGGATGATGAAGAAATACTGTGTCAAAAGGCAATAATAACTTCCGGTATCTGGTCAAAAAATCTTATCCAAAACCTGAACATAAAAGTTCCGTTAGAAACAGAAAGGGGCTACCACATCATTTATGAAAAACCATCGATTGAACCTCGCAACCCTATGATGGTCACTGAAGGAAAATTTGTAGTTACACCAATGACCACAGGCCTTAGGTGTGCTGGCACGGTCGAATTAGGAGGCTTAAACGCACCAGCTTCAAAAAAACCAATAGATTTCATAAAGAAGGTAAGCCAGAAAACTTTTCCCGAACTTAAGTTTGAAAATATTTCAGAATGGATGGGCTTCAGGCCAACTTTACCTGATAGCCTTCCAATGATTGGAGAAGTAGATAACACTGGAATTTTCACTGGGTTCGGTCACCAGCATATTGGTATGACCTCGGGACCCAAAACAGGCTTCATTTTATCTCAGTTAGTTACTAACAGAAAACCAAATTTAGATATAAGGGGATATAGTCCTGATCGATTTAATTAAGCTATTCAATAAACTTTACACAAACTAATCGTACTTGCGAAGGTCTTCAATGATTAGCCCGTCCCTAGGCAGCGATCCAGGGCTAACAAGTTCTACAATACCCTTCAGTTTTAAAATCGATATAATAGATGAATTGAATGCTTCTGGATCATTATTTTCCGTTTCAATTTTAACGGTCATAACATCCATTTCCCCTTCCCGCGTAGCAACAATTCGAGCCCTATGGATATCCTTATGGCTTGATACAAGATCAGCGACTTGTTCTGGACGCACAAACAAGCCTTTTATTTTTGTTGTTTGATCCGCTCTGCCCATCCATCCTTTAATCCGGATATTAGTTCTACCACAAGAAGACTTGCCGGGCAAAAATGCACTTAAATCACCAGTTGCAAAACGGATCAAAGGATAGTCTGCGTTAAGTGACGTTACTAGTACTTCTCCAACTTCGCCCAAAGGCACTGGGTTCCCAGTTCCTGGGGTGACAATTTCAACAATAACACCCTCGTCAACGACCATCCCATCTAAGGCTTCGGTTTCATATGCAATATTTCCAAGGTCAGCCGTCGCATAATTTTGTCTGCAAATAATACCTCTATCTAAATATTCCTGCCGAAGAGATGGGAATAAGGCGCCTCCTCCCACAGCAGCCCGGGTAAACGATAGGCTTACCCCCATTTCATCAGCTTTATCTAAGATAACTTTGAGATAATCGGGTGTTCCGGTGTAAACGTTTGATCCAATATCTGATGCAGCTTTGACTTGTAATTCAGTTTGGCCAACACCTGCAGGCACAACTGCTGCTCCTACTGCCCGAGCGCCACTTTCAAAGATCATACCAGCGGGAGTTAGATGATAACTAAAGCAATTATGGACAATATCACCCTTTCCAATATTAAGGGCATGCAAGAAGCGACCAATACGCCACCAATTGTGGCTCACATCACCAGGCTCATAGATTGGCCCAGGGGACTGAAATATATGGGCGAAATCAGATGGCGGTTTACCAGAATAACCTCCAAGAATATTTTTCTGTGACTGCTTTTTAGACAACTCCGATTTGCGCAACACAGGCAGTGAAGTCAGGTCATCCAAAGAGGTAAAATTTGATATGCTATCAAAGCTTAGTGTTTCTTTATAACCAGCAAGATCAGAAGCTGATTTAAGTATACCTTTGAGTAGCGCGGTATTTTGAGCTGACCTTTGATCGTCATTACGTGTTTCCAAATCGTCAAAAAACACCATATTGTACTCTTCTCACTAAACTGAATTTATGAAAGCCAACGCTTCCTTCGACGATAACTTCTTACGTCCCTGAAGGACTTACGACCTTCTTCTGACATACCCAGGTAAAATTCTTTAACGTCTGGGTTCTCCCGCAGTTCTGCGGCTTCTCCATCCATAACAACTCGACCCGATTCAAGTATGTAACCGTAGTGTGCATAGCGAAGCGCTACGTTAGTATTCTGCTCAGCTAATAAAAATGTAACGCCTTCATTTTCGTTAACAGACTTTACGATTTCAAAAATTTGTTCCACTAGTTGCGGAGCCAAGCCCATAGACGGTTCATCAAGCAAAATGGTTTCGGGTTTACTCATTAAGGCACGACCAATAGCGCACATTTGCTGTTCACCACCAGAAGTATAACCCGCTTGACTTTTCCGTCTGTCTTTAAGGCGCGGAAAATAATTATAAACCATCTCTAAATCTGCTTCAATTGCGCCTTTACCATCCCGACGCGTATAAGACCCCGTAAGAAGATTTTCCTCAACAGTTAAATGTTCAAAGCAATGCCGACCTTCCATCACTTGAACCACACCTCGTTTTACCAAATCCGCAGGCTCGCTGTGCGCAATGTGGTCTCCCCTATATGTTATATGTCCTTTCGTAACTTCGCCCCGTTCAGACTTCAATAAATTCGAAATAGCTTTCAAAGTTGTTGTTTTACCAGCTCCATTCCCCCCAAGTAATGCGGTGATACCACCCTTGGGTACATTGAGCGAAACACCCTTTAAAACGAGAATTACGTGATTATAGATCACTTCGATATTGTTTACTTCTAACAAGTTTTCATGATCTTGAGTTTGGTCGAGCATAAAATATCTTTTCTTTTTGATTAGTTGTATTGGTCCCCGCTAAATCGCAGGGACCAATATTTACTTAATTACAATTTGGTGAAAGGTTGTTTTCAGAAGCGAAAGCACCGCTGTCTGCATCTATAAGTGGTTGAATTACACTCATATCAGATGCCTGAAAATCGCTTACAATTGACCATTTTCCTGCACCAGCATCCCATTGGGCAACCGCAACCATACCATCACCACCATGGTTTTCACAGCTTACGCTAAAGCTTGGACCAAAGCCTGGAAGCCCAAGAGCTGCCATTTTCTCTTCTGTCATTTCTAGAGCTTCGAACCCTTTAATCATGTCAGCCTGAGAAATATTACTTTTGCCAGCAATAGCCTGAGCAGTTCTAGCAGCTTCGGTAATCAACATAGCGTTGTACATACCTCTGTTGTAAAGCACTGTACCGATTTGATCTCCGGCTCCAGCCGCTTTTCCTCTATCCACTACGAACTTTTGAATGTCATCAAAAATAGGGAAATCGCTGTTAACAGCATGGAATGCTAGGGCTTTATAACCAGTCGCCTTATCTCCTGCAGGAAGCACGTCATTTTCAGAACCTGACCACCACACACCAATGAAATTTTCCATTGGATATCTAATGTTCACAGCCTCTTGAATAGCAACCGGGTTCATAACACCCCAGCCCCACATCAATACGTAATCAGGCTTTTCACGACGAATCTGTAGCCATTGAGACTTTTGTTCCTGACCAGGATGGTCTACAGGCAGAAGCATTAACTCGTATCCATGTTTTTTGGAAAGCTCTTCAAGGGTACGGATTGGTTCCTTACCGTAAGCCGAGTTATGATAAACCAACGCGACTTTTTTACCTTTAATGTCGCCATTGTTTATATCCAGCAAGTGCTTAATACCAACTGATGCACCATCCCAATAGTTAGCAGGAAAGTTGAATACATTTCTAAAAATTTGACCATTCTTAGCTGAAGTACGGCCATAACCCATTGTATGAAGCGCTATTCCGTCAGCTGTAACTTTTGGGATAAGCTGGTAGGTGATCCCAGTTGACAAAGGTGAGTATGACAAAACGCCTTCACCCTTTGTAGCTTCATAACACTCCACACCTTTTTCTGTATTGTATGCTGTTTCGCACTCAATTACCCTAATCGGTTCGCCACCAATACCACCATCTCTCTCCTGAAGAAGAGTGAAATAGTCCATATATCCATCTGCAAATGGAATACCGTTGTTTCCATAAGCGCCTGTTCGGTAGCTTAGAGCAGAAAATGTCAACTCAGCCATTACAGGCGTCGCTGCCATAAATCCCGCAATCACTGCGGAAAGTAGTTTCTTTTTCATCGGTTTTATCCTCCCATAATGGTTTCCGACGTTCGTATTTATTGGGTATCAACCCAACCTTCAATTTAGCCCTAATGAGGGAAGGGCCAAAGCCTTAGTTTTTCTTTTGCTACTCGCCACAACTGAGCTATTCCATGTGGCTCCACTATAAGAAACACTATAATTAAAAATCCGACAATCATAAACTCTAAATGGGCGGCCAAATCAGTCGGCCATCCCAAACCGGTAACGAGAACATTTTTAAGAAGCACAGGTAACAGAACTAAAAATGCGGCTCCTGCAAAGCTACCAAAAATTGATCCTAATCCACCTATTATGATCATAAACAAAACTAAAAACGACTTATTTATTCCAAACACCTCACCAACTTCGACAGCGCCTAAATAAACTGAGAAAAATAGAGCACCAGATACTCCTACGAAAAAGGAGCTGATTGCAAACGCACTGAGTTTAGCTGTTAGCGGATTCACTCCAATTATCTCAGCGGCGATGTCCATGTCTCTAATTGCCATCCATTTTCGACCCATTGCTCCGCGCGTTAGGTTTCTGGCTATAATTGCCGATAAGGTAACGAAAACCAGGCAAAAAAGATAAACAGCCCAAGGTTCTGTATTTGCACCGGTAATCGGTATTCCAAATAAAGTTCTCTCCGGGGAATTAATTTGGCCTGAAGCAGAATAGTTATAAAACCATGGAACACGGTTAAACAACCAAACGAGAAAAAACTGTGCAGCCAAAGTCGCAACGGCCAAATAGAAACCTTTTATCCTCAATGACGGCAACCCAAATAAGACGCCCACAAATGCTGTAATACCCCCAGCAAGCAGTATGTGGACCACCATGCTCACCTCGGGAAAAGCTGTCATTAATTTATATGTCGCATAAGCGCCAACAGCCATAAAGCCTCCCGTGCCCAGCGAAACTTGACCGCAATAACCCGTGAGAATATTCAATCCAATTGCCGCAATCGAATAGATTAAAAAAGGCAAGAAAATAGCATTTACCCAGTAGTCATTAAGTAAAAATGGAATAATAGCAAAAGCGATTAACAAAACAGCGTAGTATCTGTACCGATCAAACTTAATCGGGAAAGTCTGACTATCTTCTCGATATGTTGTACTGAAATCTCCAGCCTCACGATAAAACATAATCTAAACCCTCTCGATAATCTTTTCGCCAAACAACCCTTGCGGGCGAAAAACCAGTAGTAATAAAGCTAAAACATAGGCAAACCAGTTTTCAGTAGCCCCGCCAATCAGTGGGCCAACAAGGAACTCAAATAATTTTTCTCCAACGCCAATAATGAGGCCGCCGACAATGGCTCCTGGAATTGATGTAAAACCACCCAGCATCAGAACAGGTAATGCCTTCAATGCAATTAAAGATAAAGAGAACTGAACGCCAGATTTAGTTCCCCACATTATGCCAGCCACCAGCGCCACGAACCCAGCAACTGACCACACCATAATCCAAATGAAGTTTAGAGAAACACCAACAGATAGCGCTGCCTGATGATCATCAGCAACTGCACGCATTGCTCGGCCCTCTTTTGTATACTGAGCAAAGATAACCAAACTAGCAACCAGCGTCACTGCGATGACTGTCGCAACGATATCAAGATTGTCTATGAAAAACCCATAATCAAAAATGTTGTAGGTTGTCTCATCAATCCACAAATTAATTCCCTGGGGCAATCCAACATCTAACTTTTTTATTTCGGAGCCCCACATCATATCGCCCAAGCCTTCCATAAAATAAGCCAAGCCAATAGTTGCCATAAACAAAATTATAGGCTCTTGTCCAACCAGATGCTTAAAAATAATTCTTTGTACTAACCACGCCAGAATTACCATGACAATAACTGTAGTGATAATTCCGACAAAAGCTGGTAGGTGCCACCCGAAATGGTGCACCTTAGTGCCCAAAACAGCGTTAATTAAATGAGCGAAGGGAACCTGACCTTCCATGACGCCTACGAGTGTCATTGCAGCAAAAAGAGCCATAACACCCTGCGCATAGTTAAAAATACCAGATGCTTTGTAAATCAAGACAAAACCTAAGGCCACCAATGCGTAAAGAACGCCAGCCATAAGCCCGTTAAAAAATACTTCTATAGCATATATCAACTGGTCAGGCATTTTTTATTCCCCATTTTTTGTTTTTAAGATGTTGGTCTTTTAAAAATTTTTTTATTTTTTTAGTCATGGCTGACACCAAGATAAGCATCAATTACAGCTTGATTATTTCTCACTTCGCTGGGTGTTCCATCTCCAATTTTCTTACCGTAATCCATAACAACAACTCGGTCAGATAAATCCATCACAACACCCATATCATGCTCAATAAGAGCTATTGTTGTTCCAAACTCATCGTTAACATCCAAAATAAAGCGGCTCATATCTTCTTTTTCTTCAACATTCATTCCCGCCATCGGCTCATCTAAAAGTAAAAGCTTCGGCTCTGATGCTAGAGCTCTTGCCAACTCAACTCGTTTTTTAAGACCATATGGAAGCCGAGAAACCGGTGTTTTTCTGATTGATTGAATTTCGAGAAAATCAATAACCCTTTCACATATTTCACGGTTTTCTATTTCCTCTCGCTCTGCTTTTCCTCGCCATAAAGCCTGCGAAATAAAGCCTGAGTTCATTTGAGTAAGTCGCCCAGTCATTACATTGTCCAAAACGCTCATACCCTCAAAAAGTGCAATGTTTTGAAACGTCCGTGCAATTCCTTGTCTGGCAACTTCGAATGGCTTGAGCGGTGGCCGTTTTTCACCTCTAAAAAAGACCTCCCCCTCTTGTGGCACATAAAAGCCTGACACCACATTAAGCATAGAGGATTTACCGGCGCCATTGGGTCCAATAATGGCCCTGATCTCACCCTCTCTAATATCAAATGTTATGTCTTTGATCGCAGTTACTCCGCCAAACCGAAGGGTGATATTTTTCATCTCCATGACCACGCCGCCAATTTTACGGCCGTCTTCTGTTATGTATCCATCGTCAGTATTCAAAATACACCTCTTACTGAGCAGCTATATCTGCAACATTGTTTGTCATTGCATCTTTGATTTCTAATGTGGCGGAAATTTTACCCTTTCGGCCGTCTTCATAAGTAACCTCCGTTTCTGTAAAAACTGAGGTTGAACCGTCATAAAGAGCGCTAACTAAATCTTCGAACTTATCCGCTATAATTTTGCGTCTTACTTTTCGAGTACGGGTTAATTCTCCATCATCAGCGTCCAATTCCTTATGTAACACCAAGAAACGATGAACCTGACATCCAGCCAACATTTTGTCCTTAGCAATGGATGCATTCACTTCCTCAACGTGAGATTGAATTGTCTCAAGCACCTTGGGGTGCCCTGCTAATTCTTGATAACTCGAGTAAGCGATGTTATTGCGCTCAGCCCAATTTCCAACTGCTGATAAGTCAATGTTGATAAAAGCAACGCATCGTTTTCTACCAGCTCCAAAAACAACAGCTTCTAGAATATTTGGATAAAATTTTAGCTTATTTTCGACATATTTGGGAGCAAACATTGACCCATCAGACATTTTTGCAACGTCCTTAGCTCTATCAATTATGCGCAAGTGCCCTGTATCTTCTTCAAAAAACCCTGCATCACCAGTAGCAACCCAACCTTCAGAGTCCTTAGTATCGGCTGTGCTTTTTGGATTTTTGTAGTATTCGACGAAGGTTCCTGGACTTTTATAGAAAACTTCACCGTTATCACCTATCCGAACTTCTACACCTGGTGTCGGCACTCCAACAGTATCCCCTCTAACTTCACCATCAGGTTGTTGAGTTATGTAAACTGATGCTTCAGTCTGCCCGTAGAGCTGTTTAAGATTTATACCTAAGGATCGGTAAAACTCAAATATTTCAGGCCCAATCGCTTCTCCAGCGGTGTACCCAACGCGCACCTTACTAAACCCTAAAGTGTTTTTTAATGGCCCATAAACCGCCAATTCACCTAAAAGATATTTAAGCTTACTTCCAAATCCCACCGACTTCCCATCTAAAATGTCGGAGCCGACACGCCGAGCATGCGCCATGAAGTAGTCAAACAACCACTTTTTAAAACGACCAGAGTCCTCCATCCGTATCATCACGTTCGTAAGTTGCATTTCAAAAACACGAGGCGGTGCAAAATAATATGTGGGACCAATCTCTCGTAAATCTGTTGAAAGAGTATCAGCGCTTTCCGGGCAATTTACACAAAAACCGCTCCACATGGCTTGTCCGACAGAGAAAATAAAGTCTCCTATCCACGCCATTGGAAGATATGCTAAAATTTCATCCTCTCTTTTGAGGTTGTCAAACTCACACGTGGTTTTGGCAGTCTCTATTATATTCGCGTTTGACAACACGACACCCTTAGGCTTTCCAGTTGTTCCCGAGGTATAGAGCATTACGCATGTCGCATCGTAAGATATTGCAGATTCTCTTTTTTCTAAAATCGACCGAGAATTATCACCACAGTTTTTCCCGCTTTCCATAACCGAAGAGAACGAATGCAGTTTTGAGTGGTCGTACTTTCGAAGGCCGCGCCCATCTAGATAAATCATTTGCTCAAAATCTGGGAGTTTTGACTGAATTTCTAAAACTTTGTCGACTTGCTCCTGATCACCAGCAACGACGAATTTGGCGCCACAGTGGGCGAGCACATATTCCATCTCTTCAGCAACGGCATCTTGATATAAAGGGACCGGTATACCGCCTGCCATTTGTATGGCGATCATACTTATATAAAGGTCTGGGCGGTTGCGGCCTATTATTGCAACGAAATCGCCTGTTTCTATTCCCAGTTCAATTAATCCAAGGCCAAAATTTTCAGCTTCATCAAGTGCTTTAGACCAAGTCCAAGTCTGCCAAATTCCAAACTCTTTTTCTCTGAAAGCAGCTGAATTTCCAAAACTGTTTGCATTTCTACGCAATAAAGCCGGTATTGATACCATGGTATTGGTACCTGAATTAGGTTGAGCCAATGATGTTTCCTCCCAGTAACATCTAAAAGAATAAGCGTTAAAAATAAATTTCAACCCCGTACTCTTTTTTTGTGTATGAACACTCGTCTTACCTGAAAAATCTAAAATATCCAAGAATAAAAAAAATATTTAATTACATATACTTCAAGTAATCAAAAAGAAATTTTTATTAACTGAATCAATCAAACAAACATCATAAATCAAGACTTGAAAATGGTATGTATTTTACCTTGTCCCCAAGTTTTACGGTAACGTCGTCATCAGGTAATTCTACAAAACCTGTCGCCCAAGCCAACCCACTCGTCAAACCAGAACCTTCAGATTTAAAAATTTCTACTTTGTCTCCCGCTAATCTTGCTCGAAGAAACTCTCGACGACCTGATTTTTTAGACTTTTCAAAAGCTGCTGAAACATAAAAAGCCTGCGGAACAAGCCACTGGCCACCAGAAAGTTTAGATATCGCTGGTCGCACAAATACTAAAGCACAGGTCGCAGCTGCAACTGGATTTCCAGGTAACCCAAAAATAGGTGTATTCTTCCAAAAACCCATGGCCATAGGCCTCCCAGGTTTAATAGCTATCCTCCATTCAGTAATTGTTCCTTCCTTATTGAGCAACAAAGCAAGATGGTCTTCATCCCCTGCAGATGCCCCTCCGGACGTGATTAAAACGTCAAAGGTTTCTGACGCCTCATTCAACTTATTACGAAGCGTTTCTAAATCATCTGGAACTTTTCCAAGCTCAGTGACCTGAACTCCCCATTTACTGAATAAACTTGTGAGCATTGGAGAGTTTACATCAAAAACTGATCCTGCATTTAGATTTTGTTGAAAATCGATTAATTCATCACCTGTTGAAAAAACTCCTACGCTGAGCCTTTTATAAACTTTTGCTTCTTTTATTCCCGCAGATATGGATGAGGCAGCCATAAAAGTAGTAAGCCGATCACCTTTTCTGGCAATTAGCTGCCCTATCTGCAAATCCTCACCAACTAATCGCGTGTTCGACCCAGGTTTTAGTGAGTTAAAGAAAGAAATCTTACCATTCAGAAAACTAATGTCTTCTTGTAATACAACCGTATCAGCCCCTGATGGCAGAACTGCTCCTGTAAATATACGTAATGCCTCACCAGATCCTATTTCTCCAGAAAATGGGTGCCCTGCTGCTGATCTACCCTCTTTCAAATCCAGAACTTTTTTTTCAGAAGCGTCTGTAGGATCACAACGAAAAGCATATCCGTCTACTGCTGAATTTGAGAATGGTGGAGAATTCGAAATTGCCACTAAATCACCAGCTAAAACTCTTCCTATCGCTTGATTAATTGGTAGAATTTCTACTTCAGCAATGGGTGTTAAGCTCTTTTCAAGATGCGATAAAGCTTTGTCTAGAGGAGTCCAATCTACCCCTTGTGGTAAAGCGAAACAGTCATTCCTTAATTTCTTAGCCTTATTCATTTTATTAACTTGTCAAAGCTTAAGCCAACAATCCAGCCCTCTTCCAAAACTTGCTTTTCTAAGTGGCTTGGAATTTTTGGTAAAAGCTGGCCTTCCACATTTAAATTACTTAGATTTTCAATAGTTCTATACGTTTGATATGCGTCAATAATATCATGACAAAATACTTTTGAGTTAGATTTAATTTCAATATCTGTTGGTGACTTGAAAAGGCTTGGGTATACCTCACCTAAAACAATTTGAGTAGAATTAAACCCCTGATCAAAAGGCCAAACGCTTATCTCTTTACCAAATTTTTCTCTCAATTTCTGAAGGTGAGGTATGCCCATCAGGGTTTGTGAGCCTACAGCACCAGTTGTAAACAACTTCCATACACTATGAGCCGATCTGGCATATTTTTCACAAAGTCTAAATTCACTCAGTCCACACTCTGTTCGCTCAGTCCCTTTGTGGGGCAGCCCGTCGAGATTTAAATTTTGTGGACATCCCCAAAATGGGCCTATTCCGTCAAACTTTGAATTCAATTTCTCAGCTACTTCAAATCTATTATTTGAATTGTCGCAGTTATCAGAAATCTCTTTTTTTAAAAGTTCCCAAATGGAAAAAGGGCTTGAAAAATACCCTAAATTACTTGCAAAACCCGCAGGATAACCAAACGCAAAATCAAAACCAACAAAAAGACGTTCACGCCGGGCTAGGGAGTTTTCGATGAGATTATTGACAAATTTTATAGCTCTTTGTCGAGTGCGAAAATATTCTGTATTTTGAATTTTGGAATTTTTTGAATGGCAAATATAAATTGCATCTTTGGTTGGCGCCTTGGGTGACGGCGAAGAACGGGCTGACCAGTCTACTACAACCAAATTATCAAAGCTCAAGATAATTTCCTATAAAGTCCGCTACACCTATCGTGTCGTTTAAATTTAATTGAGTTTTATTTATATTGATATTTGTGTCAGTAGCCAAAGCAATTATTGTTTGATCATTTTCCGCAATTAAACGTTGATCTTTTACTTGCCTTACAACCTCAATCTTTGGGTGTCTTTCTTGTTTAAAGCCCTCAACTAAAACCAAATCAACTTTAGATAATTTTTTCAGTAAGTCTTTAAGTCTAATTTTTTCATCATCATTATTTTCATGCATTAAGACCCACCGTTTGCTTGATGCAACAATCACCTCTTGAGCACCGGCCTGTCTGTGGCGAAAACTGTCTTTGCCAGGTTGATCAACATCAAAACCATGATGTGCATTTTTAATAGTGGAAACGGAAAAATTACGACTTTTGAATTCCTTAACGAGGCGTTCCATAAGATGCGTTTTTCCGGAATTTTTCCATCCAGTAATACCAAATACCTTCAAAAGGCCCCTATCCTTTGCTGAGCTTCTACCAAGTCACTATGAGTATTAATGTTAAAAAATGGATCATTTTTTAATGTGGGAAATAAAATGGTTTTGGCCGAATGCTTATCAGCCCATAAAACGATTTTTCTTACACCAGCATGAATATTCTCTTCTAAATCATCAGCGAGTGAAACTGACCACAAACCAAAAGTCGGGTGTCGTATTAATTTATTGTTTTGTTTCGTCGCTGCGATGGATATTAGAGAATTCTCCTTAGAACCCTCATCTAATAATTTAGTTAGCAAGTTCAAAGGGAAGAATGGGGTGTCAGAAGCAACCGTTAAAATTGACGTAAATCCATTTTTTTCTGCAAAACGCATGCCTGATAGAATACCAGCCAATGGACCAGCATACCCTTGGATCGTATCGGGAATAACGTCGATTTCCAAATCTGAAAACCTTTCAGGATCACCATTTGCGTTCAATACGATTGTTTCTAACTGCAAACTCAGACAATTAACCACAATATCTAAGATAGTATTATCACCAATCTTTAGGCGACACTTATCAATGCCATCCATTCTTCGCGCCTGACCGCCTGCCAATATAACACCTAAGATACTCATTACGATTTTGGCTCTATTATATTTGTGGTAGTAGTTTTTTCTGATTGAGAAACTTCAACATCCCATATCAAGCGCTCACTTCCAGACAAACACAAAAACCGTTTTCCCCGCAATCTACCGATTAATGTCATACCTAAGTCTTTAGCCAAATCCGCTCCCCATGCCGTAAAACCCGAACGCGAAACAAGAATTGGTATCCCCATCAAAGCTGTCTTTATCACCATCTCAGATGTAAGTCGGCCAGTTGTATACAGAATTTTATCTTCACTGCACTCAGAATTTACATGCATCCAACCAGCAACCTTATCAACTGCATTGTGTCGCCCAACATCTTCCATATAAACTAACGGAACATCATCTTTACACAAAACAGTTCCGTGAATAGCCCCAGCCTCAAGGTATAAAGAAGGAATAAGATTTATTTTTTTTGAAAGGCTATACAGGTGGGATAATTTGATTTTTGAAAATGGCAATTTTATATCTTCCAGGCCATCCATTATGTCGCCATATACTGTTCCAACAGCGCATCCACTTGTTCTTACTTTTCGGGATAATTTTTCCTCATAGTTTGTCTCACGTTTAGTCCTAACCACAACGACATTTAGATCCTCGTCCACGTCGGTAGCAGTAATTTGATCATCCGAATTAAGCATTCCTTGGTTTTTTAGATATCCTATAGCAAGAAGAGCAGGGTAATCTCCGATTGTCATTACCGTTACAATTTCTTGAGAATTTAAATAGATTGTAAGCGGCCGCTCAGTAACTACAGGCAATTCAGTTGTCTCGCCCAAATGATTGAGGCCAACAACTTTTGCAGTTAACTGATCGTTTTTTGGATCAGGACCAATTATCTTGCTTTTTTCCGAAGAATTTTTAGACAAAAAAACGCTCTTCATTTAAATCTTTCACCTGAAGAACCGTAAACCTGATTTTTTAACTGTCAATGTTTAGAGATTTTGGAATTGTAATCTTGAGCCAAATCAATTGAATCGCAAAATTTCAATAGAAAGACTTAGGCATTAATCAAAGCTATTAAAACCAATAAAACAATACATACAATCACAGTATTTGTGCTGAATTTAACAAAACCAGCAAATGTCTTTTCTTGATCTTTTGTATCCATGGACCCGTGTTTATGTTCAGACATTGTTTTTCCTCTAAATAGCTAAAAATCCCCTGACTTCATTTAATAAAGTTTTTAGCAGTTTTAAACCTCTAAATTATTTTTTATCAATTTTTAAGGGTGTAAACGTATGCACCTTTACTATTAAGTTCGCGCTTAACAATTTTTTTTCTATAAAGATGATTAAGATGCGCAACCGCTTCCACAAGAGCAAGGCCATATTCATTGTCTGATATTTTTCTATTAAAAAGGACTGGAAAACAATCTACTGCTGTTTGTGGCTCTTTCAAAAAAGCAACCAACCTCTTTAGAGCACTATGATGGTTTTCTATTAGTTGCTTAAGCCTATGAGGGAGACCATAGAAGGGCAATTTATGCCCTGGCAAAACAAGTTGTTTATCGTTTGAAAATGGTAAGAAGGCTTCACAACTCATTAGCCACTCTTGAACTGGGTCAGCGTCTGGTTCAGTTGCATATACGCCCAGATTTGGACTGATGGACGAGATAATTTGATCACCAGCAATAACAATCGGTTCATCTTCACACCATAGTGTTAGATGTTCTGGAGCATGCCCATTTCCAACCCTGACAATCCAACTTCGGTTCCCTAAAATTATTTTTTCACCGTCGATAATACGCCTAAAGCCAAGTGGCATTTCATGAACAGAGTCCCCAAAATTAAATGGTTTTCCCGTCGCACGCTCGTTCAAAATTAGATCATCCATACCCGCCCTACGCCAAAAATTTATCGTCTCTTCTGTCGGCAATTTTTGGTAATCTAATCTGAGCATTCGCGCCATCAGCCATGCTGTCCTGCTCATCCAGAGATCAGCTTTAAACTCTGTTTGAAACCAGCCCGCCAAGCCTACATGATCTGGGTGATGGTGTGTTACAATAACTTTGCCTATTGGCTTATCACTGAACCATTTTTCTTTTATATCGCTCCATATCGACTGCGTTTTCTTAGACCAAAATCCAGTATCGATTATTGTCCAACTATCACCTTCGTCGATTACATAAACGTTGACATGATCCAGAGCCATTGGGAGAGGTAAGCGAAACCAAAAAATTCCTTTTGATACCTCTATTCGCTCACCAATCGATGGTGCCGAGTTCCATGGATAATCCAAGGTCAAGCTTCTAGCAATTCAGCAGCTGAAAAAGAATATAAGCCATCGCAGCCTTGCTTAGCTTGGGTCAAAAGCCCTAAATATTCTGGCATTAAATTAAAAATATAAAATCGAGCTAATTTTGTTCTTGGACCGTTGTGACCCTCTTGAATTGCACTTTTTAGATGAAAGTAACCTCCGAGCACCCTTCCAAAAGCGTTGAGAAAAGGTACAGCGCCAGCGAACCTATCATTTATATTTTTCTGCTCACACATCCATTCAATAGTCTTGGATAGAGCCTCACTCGCACGCTGAACTTCATTTGCGATTGACGAGAAATCTACAGGACATTGCTTTATTGTCTCTTGAACCTCATCAATTATCGAAAAAGCAGCTTTTCCTCCATCCATTAACTTTCGTCCCACCAAGTCCATGGCTTGGATGCCATTTGTTCCCTCATAAATTGCTGTTACCCTTACATCCCTGTAATATTGGGCAGCTCCACTCTCTTCAATGTACCCCATACCACCATGAACTTGAATACCAAGTTCCGCCACTCGACAACCTATTTCAGTTCCAAATGACTTAGCTATTGGAGTAAGAAAGGCTGCACGCGATTTCCATGAACTATCATTTAATGCGTTGCTTAAATCTATTGAAACGGCGGTCGCCAAGGCTAAAGATCGAGCAGCAAAAATATCAGCTTTCATTGTCAAAAGCATTCGTCGAACATCAGCATGATCTAAAATTGTACCAATTCCATTTGGCATATTGGAAATACCTTGTTTTCTTGTATTCGCATAATTCAGCGCATGCTGATAAGCTCCTTCTGCCGCTCCAATTCCTTGACCACCAACACCCAATCGAGCGTTATTCATCATCGTAAACATCGCTCGCATTCCATCGTGAGGTTCACCTACTAACCAACCTGTTGCCTCATCATACTGCATGACAGCTGTAGGAGAGCCATGAAGCCCTAATTTATGCTCGAGACTTACAACTTTTAATTTATTCGCCACACCAGAATTCCCAAATTGATCTGGTATAAACTTTGGAACAATAAATAGCGAAATACCTTTGGTCCCAGATTTACCTTCTGGCAGCCTTGCTAAAACTAAATGACACACATTTTTTGAAAAATCGTTGTCTCCCCAAGAAATATAAATTTTTTGTCCACTAATCGCATAAGTTCCATCGCCGTTATCAGTAGCTTTCGAAGAAAGAGCACCAACATCGGATCCAGCATGAGGCTCTGTTAAATTCATAGTACCGCACCATTCACCGGAAATGAGCTTTGGTAGGTAGATATTTTTTATTGCTTCTGATGCATGATTTTCTAATGCTTCTATTTGACCTTGGGTCATTAAGGGATTGAGTTGAAGGGATAAACAAGCTGATGCCATCATCTCATTAACTGCTGTCGTGATAGACAACGGTAAGCCCATGCCACCATATTCGGGAGATGCAGAGGTTGAAACCCAACCGCCCTCCGCGATAGCTTTATAACCAGCGTCAAATCCCGGAGATGTTCTTACAACTCCGTTTTCCAATCTTGCTGGACTTAAATCGCCTGCTCGTTGCAATGGAGACAATTTTTCTTCACACATTCGACCTGCCTCAGCCAAAATTGCAGACACTGTTTCATCAGAAGCTTCAGAAAATTTTTCAGTATCAGAAACCAAACCATAATTTACAACGTGTTTTAAGATATATTCATAATCTTCTGTGCAGGCGCGATAGACCATTAAAGTTCTCCAATAATTGTTATTATCTTTACTTGGCAAAAGTTGAATAAAGATTTATTGAACAATCTCCTGTGCATACTTCAGACTTCAAAATAGCTTCAAATAGAACGCAGCGTCATAGAGTAATAAATTTGCAAACAAAAATTTTCAACACATCGGAACAAGATTTAGTGGAAGCAAGCGAACTTATTAAAGGGGGCGGAACGTTAGCTTTCCCGACTGAAACCGTCTATGGTCTTGGTGCGGATGCAACCAGCAATATAGCCGTGGCTAAAATTTACCAAGCCAAGGGCCGTCCAAGTTTCAATCCGCTCATAATTCACTGTTTTTCAATAGATCAAATAAAAGCTTTCGCATTATGGAGTTCCGAAGCCCAGGTGGCTGCAGACAAATTTTGGCCAGGGCCACTAACCATGGTTTTACCATTATTACCTGAGAGCAACATTTCCTCTTTGGCACTAGCAGGACTGCAAACTGTAGCCGTGCGAATTCCGGAACATCCCATTGCTCAAAAGATCTTAAAGCTCTCAAATACCCCCCTTGCAGCCCCATCAGCCAATCCATCAGGTACTGTAAGTGCAACAAAAGCAGAGCATGTCGTATCACGATTATCGGGAAAAATTGAAGGAATTATTTCTGGTAAAGCTTCAAAAATTGGCCTTGAAAGCACCATAATTAGTTTGTCGAACGAAGCGAGTGTTTTAAGATTTGGCTCCATAGAAGCAGCTGAAATATCAGATGTATTAGGTATAAATTTAAAGAAGCCAGAACAAGACGGAAAAATATC